>Ga0209611_10003763_pt1 | contig 26159 bp, 23 predicted proteins | sample S1TSphgellanicum_3_FD_187693 | JGI IMG/M metagenome (GOLD analysis project Ga0209611, IMG submission 187693) | Host-associated microbial communities from peat moss isolated from Minnesota, USA - S1T2_Fc - Sphagnum magellanicum MG (SPAdes) (version 2) | ecosystem: Host-associated > Plants > Peat...
TAAAATATTTGAATGTAAGTTTCATATAATTTTGTCTTCAAATATATTAAAGTATTATTAGTAATTTTTTGGGAAAATATTTATTTTATAATGCTCTTTATTGAATTGCATGAACAAAAATTTCACCTATGTACTTGGAATTTGTATTGTACAATTTATGGCGTCTTCATTTTCAATATAACACAAGTTATTATTTAGGGTTTACATATATTCTCAAATTGTTGCACAAGTGTTTAAACTTTGAACATAAAATCAATTGATAAAACATCATAAGGTTTATATATCTATCTTCAAATTAAATGTGCAAGTTTGAAAATTCTAGAATGTAAATTGTCCCAATGAAAATTTTGATTGTCATGGAATTGATATTAAAAATTCGTATTAAAGTTCACGTTTTAAAAACATTCAAAAGATTTTTGAACTTGAATAATCAAGAGTTCAAAATAAAAATAATTTTGCAAAGATAAGATTAGGGTCTCTTTTAATAGTAAAGATTTTTGATTGCACAAATATAAAGATGATAATAACTGATTAATTAATTCAAAAATCACACACTTGATTTGATTTTTTTTGACCCACCTTTGTGTGATTGGATATTGAGCCAATGTTGTTTAACAAATAGAGTAATGGGAAATCTGTATTTGCAAGTTCCAATGTGCTTATTTGTTTTGCATCGTGAACCACATTGATGCATTTGTTTTCGTTCCACTAGCTTGAACAATGTCAAATCATGTTCATTGTCTAACAATATGAATTTTTAAAACTATTCATCAATAGTAGCAAGTACCATTGCAACTATTTTATTTGTGATGCGGTCAACATCAACATCATTTATCCATAATACGATGTGTGCATGTACAGAACATGGGTTGAAAGTACAATACAAATTTAGACAATTTTGGATTATTGCTAGTATAAATGGAATGTATCATAAAATGAACACATATTTAATAAAACCAAAAAAACATAATTATTTCAATGAAAAATATGATTATATTATTCAACTTATGGTTGATTATTATTATACTAAGGTTTTCCAACAAGTTATACAATATTAAACTTGTTACAAATTTGATGCAATATGTAAGTGTGTTTTGACAGTAAGATTTGACAAGGTTTCAAGCTCTATGTTGTTGGATTTAAGTGCTTAATAAATGATTGTATCAAAATGTACTTGTTTATTATTTTGTTTATGTTAAATTAATTATGATTTCACCCACCTCAATGTTGCAACTCCAATTGTGTTACATGATGTTTGACAATGCCAAGAATGTTTTCACCACCAAGAACATAGGTTGACATGAAAACTTGCAACCTTGCACAAAATAATGTCACACTTCAACTGGGCAATCCTCCCAAGAAAATGTGTTATTGAAAAACATAGCGAGATTTTCAATGTCTTCAATTTCTTTCCATCTCAAATTTGATGTTTCATCAAAAGTCAAAGTGAGGAAAAAATGAGGCATTCCAAAGTTCTCCACCATCACCAATAACTTTTTGAATTGGGTATGGTGTTATTGTGGTGTTAATGGAATGGAAGGTGGTAACTTAAAGTTCATAATATTCTTGAGAACATCAATTTTTGACCATTGAGGATGTTGGTGTTTTAATCTTTATACATCCCTTTCCAAACATAAATGTTTTGTAGCATTCAATCGTTGAATTGCTTGTCACACTTGTTACATCAAGAGTAGGTATGTGGATACAATGTAAAAATAGGGTTTAAAAGATCTTTGAGGGCAAATTAACATCTTTTGATGTACTAGTTGGTTGAAACTTGGAATTCCAATAAAGTAAAGGATTGTCAAGTAACCCAAATGATTATATTTGGCCATGCATGAATCCATAATTTTGTTGTTCAATTTTCATTAATATATTAATAAATGAAAGAGGTTGAAAATGCAACAAATTATTAGCAAGGATGTGTTTCATATAATTCATGCTTTGAAATACAACATATTTGATTTGTTTTGGTTGTTCATAGAATCTAAAACATGCATTACATACATACACATGCAAACCATCACTAGTGGTTGTGTATGTAGACATAATAATGTTTGAAAAACCATACGGTATTGCACTAGCAACAATTCCAAATGTATTCAAAACAACACTAAAATGTGTTCTTTGAAGGTGTAATTTTGTGGATCCACAAAATCCACAACATCTCATATCCTTGATAAATGAGGATGTACATTTACTCCAATTTGAATGCAATGCTCCAATTTTAATCCATGACCTATCAAAAGGTTTGAAAACCTTTTGTCGTTTAATTATATAGTTTTGTCATTGATGTCTTCATTTCTCTTCTAATTTCATTTTTGATTTTTGAAAATGACTTGGATCACATTATATATGATGATACCACCAACTACACAATCTAAATAAATAACATGTTAGATTATAATCCTAAAACTATTTAAAGAAAGTAATAAAACCATGCAAAAGTAAAAGTATTTTGCAATTGGGCATAATTATTTTTATGAATAATCATAATCCATAATCATTAAAATATCCAGATTCCATACAAGTGGTTTCTCAATGATATGTATAGTTATAGGCTATATAATTACTTGGAAAATATTTGAATCAATCCATATTAAATAGGAATAATCATTTTTGTTGAGTTAAAAATTATTTACTAAAAATTTTCATTAAGAAATTTTTATGAAATATTACATATAGCCTTCATTATAAATCATTTGATTTTTAAACTAGTATCAATTGCCACACATGCTATAATTGCAATTATAATTATTATCCATAACACCTTTTTCCACAAAAAAAATAATTTCATCAAAGCCAAAATATATGTTTTGCATGTAATCATTCAATATGATTCCTTTCATCTATTTTTGGTGTGATATATAATCCTTTGAAAATTATAGATTTTCTTTTGAAATCATTTCCAAATTCTTTACTTCACATTTGAAATTATTTAAATTTTATTTTTAAAAACTCATTCACTTGTTTTATATTTTTATTGAAATATGCATATATCGTGATTACTAGACCAAAATGCAACATTAACATTATTTTATTAATTATCAATTCTTATTTAACATGTGAAATTATTTGAAAATTATACTCAAATATTCTATTTTACTCTTGATGTTTATGTTTTGCTTGCATTTTAATTTCGTAAGATTATTTTGATTTTATAAAAAGATTCAATGTTGTAAGATTTTTTAGAACCTTATTTTCAAATGTCAATTGTAATTTTACTATTTTCAACCTTAATTTTTTTGGGTATATTAAAATAAATTAGTTAATATCAATTACCACATGACATGCTTTAATCTACTACAACTATAATGATTTTGCATAACTTATTTTGACAAATACTTTCAAAGTTCATCAAAGCCTAAATGTATATTTTGCATGTATTCATTCAATATAGTTATTTTCATGTTTTTGTGGTATGATATTTAATGCTTTGAAAATCATAATTTTTTTTGGTCATTAGTTACAAAAATTTTATTTCACATTTGAAAATGTTTAAAATTCATGTGCGTGGTAAAACAATCATTCCATTTTTTTATAGTGTTACTGAGATTATGCATATTTCAAGAATATTAAACCAACAAAGCACATTACATCATTTTATCAACTATAAATTAGTTTTTTTTTTTTAACATTAGTGAAGAATAGGTGGTGGATTCAAAGGCATTTCAATTTAAAAGTGGATAGAGTAGCAAAAGTGGCAACAGGTTGTGTACTCCACAATTTTTGTGAGACATGGAATGAACTAGAACCATTGTTTGCAAATTTGGGAAATAGGTAGGAAAACCTAGTCAGATTTGGTGCACACATGTTGTTTGTTCATAAAGAGATGCAACTAAAACAAAAGGAGAAAAATCAAGACTTGCCTTATATCAACAATGGGTGTTTGATATTTCATATGAATTGAACATAATTCATTTTAAATTTTTATGTACAATCCCATTAATACCTTCACCATTTCAAATGAGTCCTCATAATACCCATATCAATCCCAAGAAATGTTAAATTTGGAATTCAGAGGCCTTGATTTCTTATAAATGTGGAATGTTGATCATGATGTTGGTGTATGTGTGCCATTTGGGCAAAGGAAACCATCACCATAATTTGGACCAAGAAATGACACATTTGTTTTCAAAGACTTTTGATTTAATGTAAACATTCCATAATGTTGGTGTCTACACCTCGTGTTAGCATAAGAGGCCATCATCATCACAATAAAAATTTAAAAAATCACAAGGTCGCATGGTTGGATTGAAGCCTAACAATACCCATATTAATTCCAAAAATTGTTACATTTGAACTCATTGACCTTGATTTAATGCATGCATGACATATTAAAAGTGTTCGTGTGTACACCCTTTCTTGGTAAAGACCATCACCATCACAACAACTTTAAAAAAATCTCCAAAGATGTGTGGTGGTCACATGGTTGGATTGAAACTTAATAGTATGTCTATATTAATCCCAACAAATATCACATTTGGACTTAAAGACCTTGATTTAATGTTAACATGGCATATTAAAAATGTTGGTGTGTACACCCCTTCCTATAAAAACCATCACCATCACAACAACTTTCACATGACCCACATAAACCTTTTTTTAGGGTAACCCCAATTTTCCATAGACAACAAAGAAACTATGAAAATTTTGAACTTCATCTTTGGCAAAAAAACATTCATAGGCCTAAGTTTTGTAAACCCCAAATTCACACTATTATAGGGCTATGCATATAGTTGACAAGCAAATGGTGGACAATCTTTTACTTTTGGGGATTCTATATCCTTGGTGGCCTTTTCCTATTTAATTTGGTAAAATCTAATGGGTTACAAATTGTACACACATCATGTTTTGATCTAGGTTCCTTTTCACATTAAAAGATGTAATGTAGTTCCCTTTGCATGCCACTTTTTTGGAAGGTACATGTGTATCAAAAGTTTCCATAAATTTGGTTTTTTAGATGGCTATAGGTAGTAGCATTTGTGCTTGAAGCCTTTTTTGCATAAATAGATAAACCACTAAATCTAGCAATTTCATTAATAAACTCAATTTTTTTCACATTTAATTACATGTGCATTTGCAACTAGGCTTTATAACTTTGCAAATCAAGTTGAAAAGATGCCACATGGTGTCCAATGGTCCTTGAACCAACTTCCAAATTGTAAAAACAATTACATTTTCATCTATTTTGGGATGCCATTAAAAATGGATGATATAAGTGTATTTTTCATTTTCATTTTTATTCAAATTGACATTAGTTACAAATATAAGTTGCATATGCAATTGCAAACCACTTTATAATCATTTATGCAACTACAAGTCATTTTTATTAAATGCCATGAAGGATAGTCATATCTAAAGTTGCAAATGCATGGGTTGGAACGGAGATGATTCCTCGTAATGTTTTGAGGTACTCGCAAAGAAGTAAAAAATATTAACATCATTATTTAGGAATATAAAGTGAAATTGATAGTGAAATAATTGTCAATGGGTCTTGTGGTTTTGATTAGGTGGCGATTTGGATATTCAATGATCAACAATTGGTTTTTCCTTCCTCCTAGGCAACATAGTTATAAGTTGGTCAAGTAAAAAGCAACATACTATTACACTATCAACAACAATAGCAAAATACATGTCTACTTCTGAAATTATGAATGAAGTTATATGGCTATAGAGATTTTTAGGAGAGCTCACGGATTCTCTCAACCAAGGGCAACAATGATATCAATTGATAATCAAAGGAACATCACCTTCATTAGGAACTCATTCCGCTATACTAAACTAAAAACATATTGACATCTAGCATATATTACATTTAAAAAAAAAAGTTATAGGTGAAATAAAACTTGAATATTGTAGCATTTTTGATATGTCTACAAACCTATTCACAAAACCATTGCTAGTAGTCAAGCACACCATTTGCATGTAGATGTGAGGATTGAAGATATTTGATAAGGGGGAATGTCATCCACATGATCAAATAACTTGATTTGATCCAACAGTCACAAATAAGCCAATCACCAATAACCTTATCACCATATGTTTAGAAGCATAGATAAAAATAGATCAAGGAGGACTTAATTGCAAAAATCTAGCGAAAACATGTGGCAAAACCTAATGAGTTTGATGACCATATTAGTAGAAAGATGAAAATATAGCTAGACGTAATTAAAATAGATTCATCTATAAATAGGATTATTGTCAAAATGAAAGAACACTATGTCAATCTTGTGTATTATTCCTCATTTTTCAGAATAGATCATTCTTTATTCATATCTTTTTTTGTCTTTACCTTCTTTCATGGGTGAATCATGAGTTCATAGCTCACACTATAAAGTCATAAGAAGCTTTTGGCTTGTTAAAGCCTTACTCCTTAAGCTTCGATTGGGGTGATAATATGTACATAGGTTTTTCATAGTTTAATCTTTGAAAATTTCTTCACAACCTTCACTATATGGTCCTCTGAGTACTAGTATAATGACATTTTTTCTTAAAGTTTGGTTCGATGATTCATACCTTTAGTACAATTGGTCCCACCCTTTCAATCAAGCCTTCTTTTGCAATTCCAATAGATATAAGTAAAACATCAAGATTCATGCTAACATGTCTCTCTAGTTTGAATTCAAGTTTGTGAAAGAGGGAATAAATTGAACATTATGTTGAATCTCTAAGCTATGCCAAGAAGTATAGTGATCAAGATATGACTTTTTCACATTAGAAGTTTGAACAGGGCATGGAAAGAACAAGAAATTCCAAATCCATATGTTGAAATGTGACTGTGAATTTTATTATTCCCACACATTAAGGGCATTTGAAGACCTTGGCTAATCTCCATGATATAACTTAATTTTCCATCTATGTCAATTTTATGCAGTTTATGTATGTAAAATTGAATAATTCGGAATGTTAAATATGGGAAGAGACTACCTTTTCCGAGGCATGCACTCAAACCCCGCAATAAGAACTTACCCAAAGTTGGTGCCAGTAATCCCTCTTCATGTTTATTAAAGACCATCAATATTGTACCTTAGTTGAGTGGTAAAGATGGTTGTGCAACCTTTCATCAATATTGTACTTCATTTGAGTGGTGTGACATGGTTACAAGTTGCAATGTGAGGTTTCTTAGTTGGTCTCACAATCCTAATGAATTTTTTTTCCAACTAAAAGTGTGAACTTCAGAATTTACAAGCACATTACATATCCACTTCAATTTAGCCAGAACACAAATGGGAAGCTCATATAGTAATTGCAAAAGGTGTGATTAAGAAATCTATAGATTATGTGGAAATATTTTATAAAGTTCATGTAGGAAAAAGATGTACATGGAATATGTGGGAACATCATCACTTCATTTTGCTTTATGTACAAAATTCTATATCAGTTTCCAATATATTTGCAACTCCTAAATAGAGTTGGGAAATTGTAGGAGATTGGGATGGGGGACTAGAGGAAATGGGACCCCAAGACAACATTGACATTAAAAGTCAAGTACTTCTCTCTCCTTCCAGAATTTCCCAGAACCTCCTTCTGGAGAATGGAGTGCTAACCATACTGGGGTATCAGCACCTTCTTCAACTGTTTTCACTCCTGTGTTCTCATTGATATCTGTGGCGACATAACCGGGGCAACAGCTGAACACATTGATCTTTTTTTCTCTTCCAGATTGGGCAACAAGAATGTTATGTAAGGCACTCACATAAGCATTAACTGCAACTTTGGAAACTGTATAGTCCTCTGCACACCTTCCATGTCGTGAATTGACCCAATCGCTCCAAATTGGCCAATCCCTTTCTTTTTGAGACCCATTTGCAACATCTTTCAAGTAGTGATTTGCAAAACTATCAACAAAGTCTTCAGTAAGGTGCTCCCTGTCAGAGAGAGTTTTAACATAATCCTTGCTTTCTAGGTGCTGAAGTTTGGCACACACACACAACAACATACATCAAACATAATCAGAATATGCACATCCCTGGACGTGGGGGTCAACTTATAGTTTAGGAATTAGGAATCAAACAATCAACTTGTCACACCATGACTTTCATCAATGTGACTTCTTTTGCTTATTGGTTTGCTCAAAATGGCATGGATATCCAATTCTGTTAATAGTAATTTTCATAGTCTACTGACCCATGTAAGCATTCACAATGTTTTTTAGATTCTACCTAGATATGGCTCCCCAAAAAACAGAAAACTTAATTCTCCTTGCAGACCTATCCATGTGGAGTAGAGCCAAACAATTCATTCAAGTGCAGAAAAGACGACCATGCTGAGTGGTTGTGGAGTAGGCACACCCAAGCAAATTACCTTGAGTTGGCCACCGGTAGACGCCACAACAACAACTCGAGCACCACCAGGTGTATTATCACGGAGAAGAGGAAGGAGAGCTTTTGTGACATTTTTGACACCAAAATAATTTGTGTCCAATACAAGTTTCACATTCTCAAAGGTCGTGTCCTTATGAAGGCTTGAAATGCCTGCGTTATTGATCTAGAGTAGGAAATAGAATATCAATAACCCATCAACTTGAAGTTTTCCAATTGAATCCTTTTAAAGTTTCAGTCATTAACATATGATTCAACTTTCACAAACAACTTTGTTTGATTTAATTTGTTGAGACTCAAAAAATTTGTTTCACTTAGCACAGGACAAAAGCAAAATGTTTGAGGAGTTTGTATGATTCAAATTTGCTTACAAGAATGTCAATGCCTCCATAGGTCTTGTGCAGCCATTCTGCAAGTTTTAGTATGGACTCTTGGCTAGCAACATCAAGAGGATGAAAATTCACATTGTGAAGCTCTTGACGATTCAAAGATTCAAGGGCCTCTTTACCACGGGTTTCATCGCGAGCTGTAAGCACAACAGTAATACCCTCCTTCGCCAATTGGCGGACAATCTCCAAGCCTATGCCTTTGTTGGCTCCTGTCACTACTGCCACTGTGTCTTTGGACCACCACCTGAAACCATCTCACTTTCAAAAATGCTTCCGAGAGAGCACACAACTAAGAGAACATATCCAAGACAAAATTGAGACTGTCAAATCACACCCTCAGTACTCAGATCTGAACAGTTCAGATCTGACAAAAATGCAGCAAGCATCAGTCAGCGTGAAAAAGGAATCCCCTTGAAAACAATAACATGGAGAAACAACAAAAATATTTGTATATCAGCCAGCAGATCTTCCAATTAACGTCGAGAGAAAGAGTGACTCCTTAGGAGAGGCTAATTTCATGTTTGTTACCACTTATCACATCATAACTTAGGTTGTACTATTTTATAGAAATTCAGGAACTGGCTCATTTCAATTGATCTGGAAGAACAATAAGGCCAAGGGAAAAGATCCTGAAGGAGGCTTATGCATACTAATGCATCCAACGCAAATGTAGGTTGCATTCATGGCAAACAAGGAAAACCTTGTCTAAGCTGTAGTCGTGACCAAAAACGCTTGAGCCGAGCACAAGAGACTGGAGGAGACCTATACTGATACGAAACAACTTTCACAGTATGTCCTCAGTATTGAAAGTAGAACGACAGGCCTACAATAATGAAGAGATGTGAAAAAATTTGGGTATTCCAAAGTTTAGAATGCAAAAGGTTAGGGCAGATTTCCCCCAACAGCCTTGTGATCAAATTGCACAACTTGAATGTGTGGTATCCCCAAGATATAACCCAAGCATCTGGTTGCTAGGTTGCGATAGAAAGGAGGAGATAAGGACACAACACCCACGTACCTCTCAGCTTCTTTACCCATATTGTGTAGCGGACATTTTTCACGTTTGCCTGTTCAAACCGGACGACTAGAAAATGTCTTCCAGGAAAGACCACTTCTCCAGAGCTTCACCAACCTCCTTTTGCAAATAAAACGAGTTCCTCCCCAAACTTCATAGAGAAATGTTGGCCCCGGACAATACATTAACGCGTGTTAAGGCGTCGAATTAGGAGGAGACAGGCACATTCTTTTCCAAATGACAGTGCTCTGGACATGTGCAAAATTCTGCAGTGCACCGCACACCACGGTAAAATACAGATTAGGTTGAAACCTCAGTTGAACTTTCGCATCACATGTAACGAAGTAACGCAGGAAACTTCCAACGAAGGACAAGCCATGGATAATATTATTTTTCCAGATGAATTTCTCAATGCAGTAATAAGTACCCCCAGTTTACATAATATACTAATGATAGTATGTTGTGACTCGTACTAATTAGTTTGTTGGGCGTCCAAAGTTTATTTATTTTTCTTTTGCCATCAGCATCAAGGTTTTTTTTTCAATTCTGTGATGTAGCTGAGTGGCCTTCATCCATAAGATGATTTAGCCAGATTTGGTTACAGACTAAATATGAAAGTAGAAAAAAAAAAACAGGATCCTTCTTTCTTTTTGGCTATCTGGTGGAACTTATCATAAAAATCTGATGATCTGGAACTTTTTTATTGGTAATCTGACAAATTTGGGTTTTTTTTTTGCTGGAAAATCATATTTTTTGGTCGAAATTTGGCAATATTTCGCCAAAGAAAAACACACCGATCAACATCTTTGTTTAGCTCAGCACAAATTTTTAAACCAAGATTTGAACATTCCTGAAACAGATATGATATGTTGTAATCTCATCCTTTGGGCTCCTTTGTATATAGGTTACAACAGTAAAATTGAGGGCACAGGATATGGCATAAAGTGAGAGCTATTGGGAACAAGTCGGGGAACACATTGGAAACTTGAGGAACATATTGAAAACTTGCAAATTTGATGAAAACAGAGTGAAAATTTCATGGGAACAAATTGGGAACAGCAAAAATCCAACACCCGGACCGTCCCTCCCAAGGAAAAAACCTGGGACCACCGGGTGAATGCTGCCTCACATCATTGGCTCCAAGAAATATCTTTGCCAACCGGCAGTCTCTGCCGTTGTTGGCGTACACTAGGTAATGGCACGGGCCAGAACTGTGGGTGATTTTAATGTATGTTTGCAGTGTGTACCACACACCAAACACAGTTGAAACTTCCAGCGAACTTTCGCAACACAAAGAAGCGCACAGAAGCACTGTGAGAAATTCCACAGGGAAGGACACAGAAGCAGTATGAGAAATTCCTTGTGTATCTGGAGGGCACCGTACACGAATTAATAATGACACCTGAAAAGCATTAATCAAACTTTGACTCATTACAAAATGACATTGTTTTTTTTTTCTCATCTAAATGTGTTTGATTAAGTAGGGTTAACATGGCCCCCACCGAGCATCACCTGATGATCAAAGACCCCTCTTGTGCAAGCATTTGAATGCAACCCTATGATCAAATGCCCGATCTCGAAAAATGTGTTTTGCATTTTTATATAATTTTATTTTTTTTGTGCAGTTATGGGCATGAAAAAAAACAATAATTCAAAAAAAAGGGCACAACATTATATGTAATCATGTTTGGTTATGGGAGAAGATCATCACATTGTAACACACATACTTGAAATCAAATATGATGGCAATGAAGCTTTTAAGGTGGGTTTAATAGAGGACCAAGATAAACAAAATGCAAATAAAAAAGAGAGTTTTAGGTTATGGGGTTATAGTTCCCATTAATGAGTATGAAACAGCTCATTAATAAACTTTAAACCTTAACAAAGATACAATGCGCAAGAATTAACAATGAACATATTCTTTTGGCAGCACAGTTTTTAATCTTTAAAGAGAGTCCCTATAAATTCTTATTATGCATAAAAACTTTACATTCCTTCCCCAAAAAAAAAGACAAATCAAAGTTTAAACTTCAGCAAGATTTACATGATCATTTTTTACTTTTACTTTGAGCTTCAAATATGTCTTCTCTATGAGCTAAGGTAGAAGAATAGTTCCAACTTTGTTTAAAATTTCTAAGTCCTAATGTTACAACGTTAATTTTTTTTGATCTATCCATGATAATAAAACATGTAGAGAATGACAATCCAAGTTTGAGAATTTACTTGAAAAAAATAAGAAAAACAAATAAAAGCATGCAAAAACAAGCCACTAAAAAACATAACAATCAAAACACCATTAATATACAATTAAAATAGAAGCCAATAAACTAAAAAAACGTAGTCCGCCATGAATCGGCTAGTCCTAGCAACCAATGTGCACTAGTTGTGACATGTGAGGGAGATGAGGAATGCTTCCCATGTGATGCAACACCCTAGAGAATCACAATGGCCTATGCACGCTGATTAACATTAAATAAATGAAAGGTTTAGTAAAATAAACAATCTATTTGCCCTTCCATTCCATTAAAAAAAATTTGACCCCTCTTAGAGACCTCTTAAAGGTTTTGTAACATGTGTCAGTGACCCATAGGCCAATTAATAAAAAGAAAATCCCCTTCCAAACACTTAATTTGCCTCCAAATACAAGGTCTGGGAATCCAGCCCCCAGCTGCAAATCTAACATTAATTCACTGAGAAGTACAATAAAAATATATCTATATAAGGGTCTCACCATTCCATGAAAAAATTACCCCATCTGTGGCATGTGGCAATATTACATAGGTTATGTAAGAAAAAATAACCCCTTCCAACCACACTCTTGCCTCCAAATAACAAGTACATTGGTTGGGAATCCATGCCCTCCATTGTAGAATTTTTATTAAGTAAATGGAAGGTACAATGTACTGTACAATCCATTTGCCCTTCCATCTCATTAAACTAAAATTGACCCCACTGGTGAGGTTTTGTAATAGGTGTCATTGGTCCACATGCCAATCAATAAAAGGAAAACCCCCTTCCAAACTCTTAATTTCCCTCCAAATACAAGGTTTGGGAATCCAACCTCCAAATGCAAATCTAGCATTGATTCAATGACAAGTATAGTGAACTAAGCATTCTAGCTATGTCAACGTTCCACTAAAAAAATTACCTTTTCTAGGGGGCTTTTGGGGGCATGTGGCATTTTTTCATGGGCCATTTATTAAAAAAAATCCTTCCAAACAGTTCCCCTTCAAAAATATTTCTGGAATCCATCCCCCGATAGTAAGATCTAGCGTTAATTGAATGGGACACAGTAAATATGTTTCAAGATCTGAAAAATGCATGTGGCCACATTCTCATATGTTCTTTCTTTTATAATATATCAATCACAGTATTTTGGAGCATTGAATGGATTACCACAAAGAAACTTTTTAAAAAATTTAATTAGGCATTTTCAAGTACAGTAACTGCCCAAAATACTTTGCCATTTTTGAAACAGTCATTCTTGATTACACTAACCAATGACAAAAGCAGAACACAGGGGTTAAATGCATCCTTCCCAGGCTATGAGTGAAGCTATCTGGATAGTGGGACTTTTAGGAGAGCTTGGATTCTTTCAACCAAGGGCAACAGTGATATCAACTGAAAATAAAGGGAGCATATCACCCTCATTAGAAACTCATTTCACCATACAGGACTAAACATATTTATATCTGACATCATTATGTAATAGAGATATAGTAATTGCAGGTGAAATAAATTTGAGTTTTGTAGCAATTTCGATATGTCTAGAGACGACAGTGCATGCAGATGTTAAGACTGAAGAAATTTGATCAAGGGAGAATGTCATCCATGTGATCAAGTTAATCTAACCTGATTCAATACTCATGAATAAGTCAATAAGCATAACTTTATTGCAGGAGATCTACAAGCTTATATAAAAATACATTAGGAGGACTTAATTGCAAGAAATTAATGGAAGCCCATGTAGTAGAACTTAATGAGTTTATAACTTGATATAGTTAGATTATTATCTATGTAACTATTTAACATTTAAGTTTAGTGATTTATTTGTTAATATGATTTCATAGTTTAATTATGATTTAATCATAATGTTTGACTTTCACATGATAATTTATGTGAAAGTCATATGAAAAGTTTTTGACATATTAAGGTGCATTGATTCACACATGATAATTTATGTGAAAGTCATATGAAAAGTTTTTGACATATTAAGGTGCATTGATTCACACATGATAATTTATGTGAAAGTCATATGAAAAGTTTTTGACATATTAAGGTGCATTGATTCACACATGATAATTTATGTGAAAGTCATGTGAAAAGTTTTTAACACATTAAAATGCATTGACTCATACATGATAATTTATGTGAAAGTCATGTGAAAAGTTTTTAACACATTAAGATGCATTGATTCATACATGATAATTTATGTGAAAGTCATGTGAAAAGTTTTTAACACATTAAGGTGCATTGACTCATACATGATAATTTATGTGAAAGTCATGTGAAAAGTTTTTATCATTTTATTATGCGTGTAAATTTTAGAAATTTTTTTATATAATTTTTTTATATTAATATATAAATGAATGTTTGTGACTTTTGAAAACACTTTCATTTGATAGAAATAAGTTGTTGTATGAATGTAAAGTTTCATAAAATAAAACTATGAAGAGAATCAAAATTTTAATTTTGAAAGGTTTTGGCATTGTTTATGTGAAGTTTATGGTAAGAAAATGATATGACATACTAGTTATACATAAACAATAAAAAGATGAGAAAATATTTATGTAAACAAAAACATAAATTTTCATACTTATGTAATAAACATACATAGTTTTGATTTTAAACTCACTTGTGATTTACAAGTTCAATGACCATGTTATTGAAAAGATGAAAATATAATTAAATACCCTAACTTAAGATTAGTTTCCACATTAACAAAATGAATAAATTCTTTTTTTCAAAAAATGAATTTGTTTTTAAAATCACAATTTTCTCCATCATCTAGAATAATATTATGATATGGTTAGTGAAGTTATTCAGAATGTAACCTATGATAATTATGACGATTTTCAACATGTCAATTTCATATTTTCACAAATTTTCATTTCACTATTTTGAGGAATATTTAATGATGAAACTGACCTTAGGGTAATGTAATTAACACACATTCATGTATAAATAGTACTTATGTTGAAGTGAAAAAAGACCATATCAGTCTTGCATATGCTTCTTCACTTTTCAGATGCGGCGCGCACATGATTGTAAAGACCCTGGGTTCTGCCTGCTCCTTGAAATCCACTGGCAGAAAGGGAGGCAGGCAGATAGAATGTGCACATGCACACATAGGCTGCGTACCTTTTTAGCTGGTCCATCTAATTTTCTCTCTCTCTCTCTCTGCTCTAGGCAATTTGTTTTTGAAAATTTCCTTTCACAGGCAACTCCTATCCCAGGAGCTTGTTCCTAAAAAGAACCTTAGGATAAAGCTTGTGAGGAGAGCCAATTGGGTGGCACCAACATGCCTCCAAGGGATGCTTTCTTATTTTTTGAAGAGGTGACGGGTTGAATTCTTGTCAAGTTCCCAAACAGTTCCCATAAAATTCCTCTTGTTCCCATCAATAACTCATTAAAATCTTTTGTTTTCATCAAGTTCTCAAATAGTTCTCATAAAATTCCTTTTGTTCCCATCAATAACTCATCAAAATCCTTTTGTTCTCATCAAGTTCCCAAACAATTCTCATCAAATTCCTCTTGTTCCTATCAATAACCCATCAAAATCCTTTTGTTCCCATCAACTTCCTTTTGTTCCCAACCCAACCCTACATAAACCCACCTAAAGCTCTAAACTTTGCCATTAAAAGTTTGTTTTTGCAACTTGAAAACATGGCTCTTGAGATGGTCCCATGGTGAGAAAGATGAAAAAAATGTTATTATATAATTAATTTTTTGGAGAAACAAAGTGCGTGTATGCTGTATAGTGAGAAAATGGCTATGGAGGATGGACACCTCAAGAACTAGGCAGGTGGGAATGAAGGTGAATGATGACACTCGCGAGAAACTTGGGCAGAGTACCAAAAGGAATGCCACAATTCCTGGGCAGGGCGGAAGGGGGAGCCATTGTGGTAGAGTTGTCTATCTGTCTGCCAAGTGCGGCCAAGCAGAAAGTCGGGATTTTCTACCTGCCAAGGTTTGTGGAAGATCGTGGGCAGATCTGCTTCTCACGCGGCAGTCTGCCGTGCTTCTTCCTTCATGTGCATATGCTAAGAGTCATTCTTTATTCATATCTTCTTCTGGTTTTACCTTCCCTCATGGCTGTATCATCAATTCATTGCTTACAAGTATGTAAGTTTGATCAAGATACTCTCCAAGTTCTTTTAGGTGATAGTGAGTTTTTGGCTTCTTAAGGTTTTACTCTTTAAGCTTCTATTGGGGTCAAAATATGTACATAGTTTTATCATATATTGATTTTTTTGAAAATTCAATAACTCTTGCTATGGTCCTCTGAGGACTAATATAATGACATTGTTCCTTAGAGTTTTGTTGCATGATTCACTATTTCAATACAAATTGTCTCACCCTTCCAATAAAGCCTTCTGTTACACTCCCAACACATATAAATAAAACATCAAGATTCATTCATAGACCTCCAGTTTGAATTCAAGTTTGTAAAAGAGGGAATAATTCAGTTCATTACGTTGAATCTCAAAGCTATGCCAAGAAATATAGTGATCAAGATATGTATTTTTCACATTAGAAGTTTGAATGGGGTGTGAAATAAGAACAAGAAACTCCAAATCCATGTGTTGAAATGTGAATGTGAATTTTATTATTCCCACACATTGAGGCCATTTGAAGACCTTGGCCAATCTCCAAGATAAAACGTGATTTTGCACTTATGTTGATTTTATGCAGTTTATGTTCATTACAGACCATCAGTATTCTGACTTATTTGAATGGTGAGATAGTTGGGCAAACTCTCATCAATATTGCACCTCATTTGAGTGGTGTAATGGTTACAAGTTACCACATGAGGTTTCTTGGTTAGCCTCCCAATCCTAATGAATTTTTTTCCAACTGAAAGTGTCAACTTCAAAATTTAGGAACACATTGCATATCCACCTCAATTTAGCCAGAACACACAAGGGAAGCTCATATAGGGGATCCAGATTTCAAATTGGGGATTAGAGGAAATGGGACTCCAAAACAACATTGACATTAAAAGTCAATTACTTTTCTCTCCGTCCAGAATTTCCCAGAACCTCCTTCTGGAGAATGGAGTGCTAACCATACTGGGGTATCGGCACCTTCTTCAGGTGTTTTCACTCTTGGGGTATCAGCACCTTCTTCACATGTTTTCACTCCTGTCTTGCCATTGATGTCTGTGTCAACATAACCAGGGCAACAGCTGAACACGTTGATTTTTTTTTCTTTTCCAGGTTGGGCAACAAGAATGTTATGTAGGGCAGTCACATAAGCAATGGCTGCAACTTTGGAAACTGTATAGTCCTCAGCACTCCTTCCATATCGTGAATTGACCCAATCACTCCAATTGGGCCAACCCCCTTCTTTTTGAGACCCATTTGCAACATCCTTCAAGTAGTGATTTACAAAACTGTCAACAAAGTCTTCAGTAAGGTGCTCCCTGTCAGAGAGAGTTTTAACATAATCCTTGCTTTCTAGGTGCTGAAGTTTGGCACACACACAACAACATACATCAAACATAATCAGAATATTCACATTGCTGGACTAGGGGGTCAACCTATAGTTTAGAAACTATGAATCAAACAATCATCTTGTCACGCCATGACTTCCATCAATGTGACTATTGGTTTGCTCAAAATGGCATGGATATTCGATTCAATTAATAGTAATTTTTCACAGTCTAGTAATCCATAACCATTCACGATGTTTCTGAGATTCCACCTAGATATGGCTTCCCAAAAAACAGAAAACTTTGTTCTGCTTGCATACCTATCCATGTGGAGTAGAGCCAAAGATTCCATTCAAGTGCAAAAAAGATGAGCATTTATGAGTTGTTGCAGAGTAGGGGAACCCAACCAACTTACCTTGAGTTGGCCAAGGGTAGATGCCACAACAACAACTCGAGCACCACCAGGTGTATCATCATGGAAAAGAGGAAGGAGAGCTTTTGTGACATTTTTAACACCAAAATAATTTGTGTCCAATACAGGTTTCACATTCTCGAAGGTCGTGTCCTTATGAAGGCTTGAAATGCCTGCGTTATTGATCTGGAGTAGGAAATAGAACATCAATAACACATCAATTTGCAGTTTTTCAATTGAATCCTTTTAAGGTTTCCGTCATTAACATATGCTTCAACTTTCACAAACAACTTCGTTTGATTTAATTTGTTGAAACTCAAAAATGTTTCACTTAGCACAAGACAAAAGTAGAAATTTTGAGGAGTTTGTATGCTTCAAATCTGCTTACAAGAATGTCAATGCCTCCATAGGTCTTGTGCAGCCATTCTGCAAGTGCTAATATGGACTCTGGGCTAGCAACATCAAGAGGATGAAATTTCACATTGTGAAACCCTTGGCTTTTCAAAGATTCAAGGGCCTCTTTACCACGGGTTGTGTCACGAGCTGTAAGCACAACAGTAATACCCTCCTTCGCCAATCGGCGTACAATCGCCAAGACTATGCCTTTGTTTGCTCCTGTCACCACTGCCACTGTGTCTTTGGACCACCACCTGAAACCATCTCACTTTCGAAAGCCTTACAGGAGACCGCACAACTAAGAGAAAATATCCAAGAAAAGGTTGTGACTGTCAATTGCAAAAGCGAAGATCACACCCTTGAAAAATTCTTCAGAAGTAATGAGGATTGCAGCAAGAACCCGTCAGCATGAAAAAGAAAACCCCTGGAAAACAATAACTTGGAGAAAGAAAGAAAACATTCGCAAATCAACTAGCCGATCTTCAAACTAGAAAGAGTGACTCCATTAAGACAGGTTAATTTCATGTTTGTTACCACTAATCATATATTAGCTTAGGTTGTACCATTTTATAGAAATTCAGGAACAAATTCATTCCAATTGATCTCGAAGAACAGTGAGGCCAAGGGAAAAGATCCTCATGAAGGCTTATGAAGACTCGATGCATCCAAGGCAAATTTAGGTTGCATTCATGGAACACGAGGAAAACGTTGTCTAAACCATCATGGAGACCAAAAACGATTGAGCCAAGCACAAGAGGTGGAAGAATACCCATACTGATGCGAAACAGATTTGATAATATGTTCTGAGTATCTAAAGTGGAGCGAGAGGGCGTACAATCATGAAGAGATGCAGGAACTTTTGGGTATTCCAAATCTTAGAACTGTAAAAGGTTACGGTAGATTTCCCCCAACAACTATGTGATCGACTTGCACAAATTGAATGTGTGTTATCCCTGAGATATAACCCAAGCATCTGGTTGCTAGGTTGTGAGAGAAAGGGGGCAGAAAGGATATAACACCCACGTACCTCTCAGCCTCTTTCCCCATGTTATGTAGCTGAAATCTCGTCACCTCTTTTGCTTCTTCAAACCGCACGCCTACAAAATGTCCTCACGAACCTGTTGTCGAGAGGTTCACTAACGTCCTTTTGCAAATAAAACAAGTTCCTCCTTAAACTTTAGACAGGATTGTTGGCCCCGGATTTTTTTTCTTCACTTGGCCCTTCGAGGTCAGTCCTTTGTGAAGATCCTGAAGAAAAACAAATACATCGACAATGAGGAGGAGACAGACACATCGTTTTCCAGATCACACTGCCTTGCACATTTTAGGACTGCTAGACACATTTAAATCATTCTGCAGCGTGCATGCATATCACGGCAAAATTGATGAAACTTTGAATGTGAAGTCTCCCATCACATTAGATTTGTAGTCATATCAAACGCATTCTTTCTCCAATTCGCCCAGATCTGTTTGTCTCTCGCCATCCTCCTGAAGAATAATCAGTTCATCTACAGGTTGTAAGGTCGCAAACTTCCAACGAATGAGAAGCCGGACACAATTTGTCCAGATCACTTTTCCATGCACGTTAATATACTGGTAAAGGTAAATTTGCAGTGTGTACCACACACATAATGCAGTTTGTCCCTTGTCCTGGTCCTGAAGAAAATCAGTTCATCTACAGGTTGTAAGGTCGCAAACTTCCAACGAATGAGAAGCCGGACACAATTTGTCCAGATCACTTTTCCATGCATGTTAATATACCGGTAAAGGTACATTTGCAGTGTGTACCATACACCTAATGCAGTTTGTCCCTTGTCCTGGTCCTGAAGAAACTTAATTCATGTACAGTTCGCAACTTCGAACAAAGAAGAATCCCGGGAAATTTTATAGATTACTTTTCAACGCACCTTTAGGTACCAGACAACTTAAATAAATAAAGAATTGTGAATTTTATTTTTTCTTTCTATTGGGTACCCTCACTGGCCCTAAGATTCCCAGTTTAGGTGCCAGCTTGTCAAGGTAACTTCCACCTGTCAGAACTTACACACCAGCCTGTTCGAAAATTTGGGACTTAAATGCCAGTATACTGTTTGCCCTACTTTCGTATAGGGGAAGAGTGTAGGTTTAGACCCTTTCCCTAGGTAAAGCATAGTAAATTTTTCTAAATTAACTAATTTTTAAAATGACAGCCTGGTGGGTAACTTCCAAGTTGTGGAAGTTCCCCTGACAGCCTGGACAGTCACTTTCACCTGTTGGAAGTTTCTCCTCCAAATTGTCTTTAAACAGGTTTTCTCAGGGCAGGTGACGGACCAAAAAGTACAAAGAAAAAAAGTTACATTGCTTTCCGGTAGGGGAACCTTTGTCCATCTTTAGAAAAAAAAAGTCTGCTACTTTAGGTCCGGAAAGCTTCTCCAAGATATCTAATGTAGCTCTCCATCTTTTCAAAAAAATCTTCCCTACATTAGGTATGAGAACCTTCATATACTAGTTTTTGGTTTAGTCTACCAGCCAGGGGACAAGCCCTCAAATCCAGAACGTCCTAGTTACAAAACCTTCTCCTAAACCTAATACATTAAGAACTTCACATGAACTTTCCCATCAGATTTAAGTAATACACATAGTGAAACACTAGGAAAAATTGGTAGTGTATCTGGGTTCTGGATGGCACCCAACACACGTTAAGAATGCCTCTTCAAAAAAGGTAGCACCTTATGCCTTCAGGTGGTCTTGGAATCTTACAAGCACACCTACTTTGGATAGGTTTCCATGAGTTTTTACTCGCCCATTATTTGTACTATCCCCACTCAAATAATTGGGGTGTTCAAATAAAAGGTTGAGATGTTGGTCCCTATTTTGTTGGGTGCACCCGCCCCCCACCACCTATTTTCCCCACCAGGCCCGCAAATTTGTGTTAGCGTACCTTAAAAACTGATTGTACAAAGTGCAAAAACATTCTGGCTTGATCTCCATTCACATTAACTCTCTACACCTGCAACTGTTAAGTGCGAGTTTCTTTCATAGGTAGTGGGGTTGAATAGCAAGGTCCACATAAAAACCCTTCTGCCACCATACGATGGCATAGTTGGTGAGTGGAAGACCTACCCTTATGACAACTTTTCATGGGCTACTGTGACGACAGCAGCTTTTCATTTTGCTACTATGTCCCACAGTTTGTGCCCCTGCCAGTAGCCCAGGCCAAAAATGTTGATGAACAGTCTTGGAAATAAAAGTTTCATGCAGCCAATGAGAAGGTTCAGCATGCACTCATGAGGGGTCCAGTTCTTTCTTCTTGGGGCGGGGGCGGGATTTTTTGTTTTTTCCTCATTCCCAATGTGTTCCCATCATGTTCTCATAGGGTTCCTAACAGATTCCCCAAGTTTCAAATTGTTCCTCAAGATATTTTCAATAGCGCCTCAGATTTACCCCATGGTTTGCCCAAAGTTCAACTCTCATGGATATACTAATACCTTTACCATTCTGGCAACAAATTGTCAAATAATTATTTAAATCTGAAATCTTAACTTCAGGACCAGGTTTTTAAATTCTGAATTTTTTGGCAGGCAATGAGTACAGAAAATAATAAGGCAAATTATGTCAATGTTGTAGAGCAGTCTAGTGTGTTTAAACTACTTCAGTTTTAAGTCACCATGGAAGGTCTACGGTTCAAATCCTGACAGTTTAATTTTTAAATTTATTAAAATTTTGACACAAATAATGAATAATTTTTTTAAAGTTTGACAAAATGAAAAATAAATTAATTTGTGCCAAAATGGTAAAGGTATTACAGTAAACTGAAAAGGTGGGATATAGGAGAGCACATTTGTTTATATTTTGTGACTGGGGTCCAAAGAGGTGCTTTTATTGGGGAGTGCCCAACATCCCAAAAAATTTGATGTGGGCCAATCAAAATGGCTCCGTCCCCAAAAAAAAAAGTTAGAAGTGCACCCATGAACTAATTAATGTGAATCACACTAGTATATCCCAGACTTTTTTATCACAATTTCAAGACAACATTTATTTTTGCTGTGAATTTTCACTGAAAGGCTCATGAAAATTAGGGCCTACAAAAGGGATAAAAGGAAAAAGGGTTTTAAAAAGTGATGGAATCACCAAATTCTTGTGAACCATTGATGTGCAATCACAAACATCTTTCCATTGTTGAATAGCAAGGAGCCATCTCCACCATAGATTTGTGAAGATGGAGGAGCCAAATCCTTCGCTCCCATTTTTTACATTCACATTTATTCATGCAAATTTTGCTTAAATTGAAGTCTTGAAGTTTTAGTCAAAGCTTTCGGGTTTTGGGATTATATTGGTATTGGTGACTCATGAATGTTAGGATTTCTTATAAGGTTCACATTTCAAAATCCACCAGATATTTAGATTCCAATAGAATTGTCAACTATCAAAAGTGGAACCTTAAATCTTAAGAATAAAAACAATCAACAATTCTAAACCTTAAACCCAAAATAACAACCGAATTGCAAAGAGGTACAAACTTGATGTGAATTTTCTAATATGACTCCTCATATATTCATCATGAAACAAAGTATAGCTGTAATTCTAGACCCCAATTGTTTTCCATAAAAAAACAAGAGCTAGATGGTACCTTAAAATAATTTTAACTGGTAAGAGAAGAGGGATAGAAACAAGATAAAACACTACAAGGAATCACAACCTTTTTTAATAGGAATTTTGGCAAAAAAAACCTCTCATATGATTTTTTGCCCTCATATCCAGTCATTTTAAACAAATCATTTTGGCTCCAACCATTTTGACTAGGCCTTTTTGGTTGGTTTTTTTACTGAATCACTATGATAATAACATAATTTGGCTAGTCGTCAAAATTATATCTTATTTTAAATATTTTATTTAAAATTTATATCATAATATTAATTAATTGATTAATTACCTACTTATCTTACCCTACCTACCTAATTAATAAACCTAATAATTAATTATGCCAAAAATTATTTATTTATTTACCTACCAACCTTATGTCCTACGCCTAGGCTAAACCAAACCCCCTAGGTTAAGCCAAGTAGCCTAAGCTAGGTGTTCTAGTAGGTTTTATAACCTAAGCTACTTAGTTAGGTCATTGAAATAACCAAGGTAACCTAGGTTGCAAGTGTGGGGATTAGAACTCCTCACCTACACATTAAAGAATCAAGTTCTTAACTATTGCATCACCACCCCATAAGATGATTTTTTTAAACAACATATTCTAATGAACATGATTTTAGACCAACATATTGGAATCAACTTCCATGAATTTTATTCAATGTATTGCATTAAATCAACTTGAATTTTTTTACACTACTTACATAAATTGGTAGGTTATAGGTAGGTTATAGGTGGGTAGGAGGTGCCTATTGATAAATGCATGTATTTAGGTAACATGAAGATTATAGTCCTTATAGGTATTTACTAAATCTATACTTATACCTCCTTAATAAGCTACCTACACCTATGTTGTTTAATAGGTTACATAAGTACCTATTAACCTATTAATATATCTAATTTAAACATGGTAAGTAGGTAGCCTAGCTTGTTAGGTAGGTCAAGGCTTAAACTACGTACTTAATACTATATTAAGCTATCTACCTAATAGCCTAAGTGACCTAGCCAAGGTTAGTTACATAACTAACTAATAGGCCTAGGTAGCCTAAATTAAGCTACATACTTACATAATAGGCCTAGGTTAAGATAACCTAGGTTACCTAGGCTTAGGGTTAAGCTACATACCTACTTAGTAAGCCTAGGTTAAATTAATTTAAATTATTTAGGCCTAAATTAAGCTATGTACCTACCAAGGTAGTTTAAATTAAGCCATGTTACTTAGTAGGCCTAAGTAGTCTAGATTAAGCTACGTACCTACCTAGTAGGCCTAGGTGGTCTAAACTAAACTGCACACCTAATAGGCCTAGGTGGCCAAAGTTAAACTACCTACTTAATAGGCCTAAATGGCCTAAGTTAAGCTACCTACCTTATAGGCCTAGGTGGCCTACGCTATGTATGTAATTACCAAATAAACTTTGATAACTTAGGTTAGGCTACCTACCTAGTAAGCTTAAGCTACTTACCTAGTTAAGAGGATAGAATACTTACCTACTAGGCCTAGGTGGCCTATGTTATTTATCTAGTTAGCCTCAGCTATGTACCTATAATAAGCTTGGGCTAATAGGCTACCTACATAGTTAATAGGTTTACCTAATAAGCCTAGGTCACCTATAATACCTATTTAGGAGGTGGTTTACACTACTTAGTTATAGGGTATTTAGTAGTCTTAAGCTATGTCCTAAGGTGAAAATCTTTTAAGGTGTGCTTCATTGTGTTGAGAAAGTTTCAAACTGTATTAGGGTGGATGTAATGTAGTTATTCCTAAGTGTAGGTAGGTGTGAGAGGCCTCTTGTAGGCTTGAGGTGCCACCTGGTTTTGAGGAGGCATTTATTCATTTGTGTACGGTGTCATCGACGAATTTGTCCTCCAGTGATTCACACTGTGCATTTAATCTGATCGGACATTTCACTTGAAGTTTTTTACTGTATTACGTGTGTGGTTCACACTGCAAAAATGGTGATGTAACCCTGCAAAACTTTTTATTAATAAACATAGATTTGGAAAATGGGCAAAGGAATAAGAAGAAAAAAATTAATTTAGAAAAAAGAAAAAGGACATTGGAGAATTCACAGGACTTTGTCCATGGCTTCTCCTTCATTGGAAGTTTCCGACCTTACAGCTGTCCATGTATTGATTGGACGACGGGACAAACGGATTTGAGCGAATTGGAGGATGCAATTTCATGTGATCTGAAAGTTCCAATGAAGTTTCATAATGATTTTTTTTTGCCTCTGTATGCCGTTCACGTTGCACAGGTATGAATGTGCACGACAACTTGATCTGCAAAAGGATGTGTCTGGCTTCTCATCATTTCGACGTTTGAAAACGTGTCGATCGACGGGCAAAACGGATTTGAGCGAATTGGAGAATGCAATTTCATGTGATCGGAAGGTTCAAGTGAAGTTTCAAACTTTTTTTTTTGCCTCTGTATGCCATCCACGCTGCACAAGTATATAGATGTGCACGACAACGTGATCTGCAAAAGGATGTGTCTGGGTTCTCCTCATTTGGACGTTTGAAGGCGTGTCGATCTATTTATTGTTCTTCAAGGTGATCACGAACGATTGACAGAGAGGGGTCAAGTGAACCGAAAAAAAATGCTGTGTCAACAATAGAGTTTCGTGAGGAAATTGTTTTATGTGCAAACAGAGGTAAATTTTTCATAGTTTTACACCGGGCTGGATCCATTTGAAGACATTTACAGTAGTCCGGTTTCAAGAATCCAGGAACGTGACCAAATTTCAGCTACACAACATGGGGAAAGAAGCTGAGAGGTAAGGTATATTGAGAGGTCCTCACTACTCATGAAGAATTTTTCAAAGGGTGTGATCTTCGCTTCTGCAATTGCCAGCCTCATTTTTTTCTTGACACGTTCTCTTAGTTGTGCGCTCTCTCGGAAGTGTTTTTGAAAGTGAAATGGTTTCAGGTGGTGGTCCAAAGACACTGTGGCAGTGGTGACAGGAGCCAACAAAGGGATAGGCTTTGAAATTGTCCGCCAATTGGCGAAGGAGGGTATTACCGTTGTGCTTACAGCTCGCGATGCAACCCGTGGTGAAGAGGCCCTTGAATCTTTGAAAAGCCAAGGGCTTGACAATGTGAATTTCCATCCTCTTGATGTTGCTAGCCAAGAGTCCATACTAGCACTTGCAAACTGGCTGCGCGAGACTTATGGAGGCATTGACATTCTTGTAAGGACATGTGAAGCATACGAACTCTTCAAACATTTTGCTTTTGTTGTGTGCTAAGTGAAACATTTCGGAGATTGAACAAATTAAGTTAGTCAAAGTTGGTTGTGAAAGTTGAAGCATATGTTAGTGACCTCAAACTGTAAAAAATTCAAGCAGAAAAC
>Ga0209611_10003764_pt1 | contig 26157 bp, 20 predicted proteins | sample S1TSphgellanicum_3_FD_187693 | JGI IMG/M metagenome (GOLD analysis project Ga0209611, IMG submission 187693) | Host-associated microbial communities from peat moss isolated from Minnesota, USA - S1T2_Fc - Sphagnum magellanicum MG (SPAdes) (version 2) | ecosystem: Host-associated > Plants > Peat...
TTGGTAGTTAAAAAAACTTTCCCCCCCCCCCCCCCAAAAAGGAAAATGGGCATTGATTAACATAGACAATGGTGCCCAATCAATGTATGAATTTTTCTTTCAAAAACCCCATTTTGTTGTGTGGTCTCTACCGCAATGAATCACCAATGAATACTATACTCTTGACAATATAGATTGAAAGCATTCAACTTATATTCTTTTGACCATTATCTAATTGTAAATTTTTGATCTTTTTGTTAATTTTATTTTCAACTAATTATTTGTATATTAAACAAATTTATCAAAGTTTTTAATTTTTATTTGATAAAATACACAATAGAATATCGTGAAAAATCATCAATAAATGTTACAAAAAAACAACAACCATAATTAGTGGGAATTTGAATATGACTACATACATCTAAATGAACTATTCCTAGCAACAAAGTTGGTCTAATGCCTTCAAATTTTGGAAACTTATTCGTTTGTTGTTTGCTTTCAACACATGTTTTACAAAAAAATAAAATAAAATCATCTTCTTGAAAATTATCAATCCTATGGACACAAACATCAATTGATGTAATCTAATGCTGTTAAAGTGACCTAATCATTGGTGCCATGATTTGACTTTATTTATACCCATAGTAATAGGGACAACTTTTTTAATTTGTCATAATAAGGTTCTCCCAATTTATATATTTCAAGATTTAATGTGCAAAGGGAAATAACTTCTTCTCTAGTTCTATTCTTTAAAACACATTTACCATCATGTTTCAAATTAATTTCTATACTTGCCTTATCAAATTGCTTAGTTAAAAACAAGGTTTTTTCTCTAATGTATGTGTAATACATTAAGGATTTCTTTTATTATGCCATTTGTTAATATGATTGACACATCCCCTAGTTGACCATAGATTTTGTGTGTGTTATTATCACCTAGATAAATGACTTGGCCTTCTTCACATGTTTGATAGTTGGTGAATGCACCAACATCATGGGACATGTGTTGAGTTGGTCCCTATATCAATATATTAAGTAGGATCTTTGCCTTCTTTTATGAATAAAGTTACAACAAAGTGTGTGACTTTCAGTAGTTGTTTGGGCTGTTGTTGGGGAATAGGTTTGATCTTTGTACCTAAGATGATAGACCAAACCTTTTCAATTTTACACAATAATATCAATTTAAGTTTCCATATGTGGAATATGATTCAAATCTATAATATTTTTAGTCATTTTTATGTCAGGTTTTTAGTATTATTCATCGAGTATGCGATTGATTTTAAATTCCTCCGTTGTGTAGTAATCTGAATCTATTGAAATGTCAATGTGCATTGATATCAATTGTGATATTTTTTTTTTGTTTTGTTAGATGTTTATGATTTGTGACTAAGATTATGAAAATTTTGTGGTGAATCTCTACTTTGATTTCAAGAAACACTATTCTAGCCTTTTACCAAAAAATTATCAAAAGAACACAAATTGCTTTAAACCTAGCTCTGATACCATGATGGAATTACACATTAAAACATTTACTCTAATTCATGGAGACACACACACTCATTAGAAATGAAAGAATAATCATTAGGATTGAAGAGAGCTCATAAGAAGTTATGCATGACATATGAAGTATTAGTGAAATATGAATGTCTTCATATTGTAATACACTATACACATTAGAGAAAATGGAGAGGCTGCAAGACAAGAAAGGAGTGAGTATAGAGCTTGACAAGTCTTATAGTGATGATGCGATGTGGACCAAATCAGCAGGAGCATGGGCGGCAGAAAAGGTCATGGATCAATCAATTTCTCTTCTTGTAAAATCCCTCCTCTAGAATCCTTCTTGTAGCAAATAAATCTTCACAAATTCTTTCTTTAGGATTGTCAAAAGCTTATCACAAAGATTCAAGCTTCTGGAGCATATTGTTACTAGTTGTAAATCCATACTTTTGCCAAAAGCAATCCCAGTGTAGTGTGCTTTCACCCTTTCAATGTTCCAAATGAATTCAAAGCTTCTTAAAATTGAAATTCAAGGCAATGTAGAATTGTTAAGGCTCAAATCCCTTTCAATCACAAAAACAATAGATTTCATGATTTCATGAATACCCAAAAGGTGGACATCAACAAGTGAGGGTACATTTACAATCAAGGTACCCCAATAAGAACCCTACACAAAATGGTCAATCAAAGTTGAGGTTCATTGTGATCTCGAAGTGAGTCAATCCTTTTAGTGACCCCAATTGTCAATATGCCCAGTGATGATGTCCAACTGCAGCAGCAGCAGCAGCATCATCATCAAAAGCATCAAAACAACATGAAAGACAAGTGCTTTGTATGCAAGTAAGGTGTTTGTGCACAATGGTTCCATGTTCATGGTATATTGTTGCTATGTGAATACTTGATCAATGAAGACAGAGGACAAACAATCAATTAGATTTGCAACCAAATCAATGTTTTTTCTCCTTCTTTTGTGAGGTATAAATAGCAGTAGGGGAGAAACCAGGTTCTATGTTTGAGGGAGGGGGGGAAACTGGCATGTTCAAAAGAGTTGGGTGGTTTGGCAAGGGACCCACAATCTGCAGACATCCACATTGGATTGTCCAATTTTTACTAATGCACTTGCAAGAGTTGGAATAAGAGGACCTTCCCTTTTGTGGAATGGTGTGTCTTATTATATTAGGTGCTTTATACTTAAGAGCAGATGCACCCATACCTCGTATGTTGGCCTCTACCAGTGTCTACCACATCCAGCTAACAACAGAGCCTCATTTCAAGTGGGAAACAACAGAAGCGGGATAGCCTCAATCCAAATTTCTTCACCCATTTTTCCCATCAATTCTCTCCCTCATCTTGAACACTCAATTGGCTAAGTTTGGAATGTCCTAGAGCGGTGAAAACCCTTGTTCACAATGTGGGTTGGGAGCTTCAATCTAGCTTGGACCTAAACGCCTACAATTCTTTCGGAAAACACTTTCATGACTCAAAATCTTTGGGCACTAAAAATCATGTTGAAGAGTCCAAATCTTTGGTCACTGAAAAACACTTTCAAGAGTCGAAATCTTTGGTACCTTAAGAACCCACTCTTGAGTCCAAATCTTTGATCACTAACAATTGAGAATCCAAATTTAAAGTTTCACATTACATTAGTAGCCAATAAGACATTATTTATCTTCATCAAACCTGGAATGCATCTAGTGGCATTATTTGGGCTTTGACAGCAATCACCAGTTTTACATGGTTTTCTCTTTTTCAACCAAAGAATTGGCAGGTGAAGGTCAGGTATAGGGACCCTTGACTTGCAATTCTCAAAAGACCAAAGCTGAGGTTTCAACCTGCAACTGCATTTCTCAACAGAAACAACCAACTTACCCTGAATGGCCAGGTGTTTGCCTATATTTCAGGAAACACACTGTTTCTTTGAAAGTTTTAAAAGATCTGGAACCAGAGGCTATTTTATTCTCGTTGAGTCCACTGCCTGTGTGCAGAGTGCAAATGGTGAGAAGTTACAAGCACACAAAATCATAATTTAAGAATGTTGCTTCTTATTCCATTCAACAGAATGCCCTATATAAACTTAATAGGTTGCGCGTGTAAAAGTACAAAAGCTAATTAGTTAATAGTTGCAATGGGAAAATGAGTCACTGATTAGGCTCTAGTGTTAGGTTTGAACTTGCCATAAGGGCAGAGCCATTTCGCAGAGAGTCACTTATTAGACTCTAGACAGAGATGACCACATATGCTTCAAGAATGGAGATTTTGAAACATACTACTTGTGCCTTCCACTCATTTCCTTCTCCTAGGGGCATACATTGCTACAACCATCTAGTTCTTCTAACACCAGTTGACTGATTTCAAAGCACAACTACACCTTCATTACAGAAAGCAAACTGAAACAAACATGCAAGAAATCCAAGCACATGGATGAATTTCCATTCAATGGAACATGAACATAGCCATTCATATTCATTAACCCAGGACTCTCTACATGGGAATGTGTACAAGCACTCACCTCTTCAGGAAAGGCCAGTGATGTTGACGTGAAAGTTCTGCACTACCAGCAACTGCAGGATAGTCAGGTGCCAATGCATGGTGGAGGAAATTAACCTCCAAGCCATGATAACTTCTGTCACTTGACTACAAGATCTTGAGCTAAGGTGAACCTTTAGGAGTCCTGATGTCCCCCCTCACTTATGAGTAAATTACACAGCTCCTTCTCCAAAGATGAGTAGACAGAACAATGGCAATGGCAATGTCAGTGCCAGCAGGATGGTTACACTCACACCATGTAGAAAGTAGAAGGTGAAGAGAACTGACTACAAAGACTGGAATTCCCAGCTCTTATCAATACAAGATTTGTACTGCAGGATATAGCCTGTTTGACTGGGGTAGAATCCACACTCATGAGACAGGGCTGTCTGAAGGATTATTTTCCCCACACAGAATCCCAGTTGTTGCTTGCATCACCCATGTTGCTAGGAAGGGCAGGTGTGCCAGGAAGAGAAGGTGTGACGGGTGGGCTTGCAAGCTTGGTGCGGGCCTTGCTGCGTACACCAAGCAGCCGGAGAACAAATCGAGCAAGTTCCCCATACAAAACTCCAGCACGATCACATAACTGCATCCAGTGGCACACATTAGTCTACCTCTCCCATTCTTCCACACAGGCCATCATTCATGATCTTGTTTCGTCTCCTTCTATCACACATAACTTCATTGCAAATTGGCTGCCTTGGTGTATTGCATGTTTGCCAAATGCACATGTTGCAAGGCATAGGCAAATGACTTCTACATACTCTTCTCCAGTGGTTAGACAACTTCTACAGCTATGACACAGGCAACATGCATGCCCAACTTTCCATGAGGCCAACGAAGCCCCAGGAATACAGTTGGACTCCAAGGAGCACAAGAAATCCACCTAGATAGATTTATACCCACAGCTTGTAATCCAACAAACGTGGATATGATGGGATGCTATATCAACTAGAGCAAATAAAGCAAGGGCATAAATAGGGAAGGTGTTATTCACATACCTGAAGAAGTGCAGTAATGAAGAAATGGAAGGCATGCGTGTTCTCATCAACCAAAATGGAAAGGCGACCAAAAAAGTTCAGAAAACTGTTCAACTGCACCACACTCACACTCTCATTAGATTCAACCTACTCAGGTCTGATCAACTTTAAGCTGATAAATTAGTTGAGAAGCAAGTTAGCCACCATGTACAAATACATTTGAGTCTTTGTCACTTCCATTTGTAGTACATGAATACTCAAAAGAAATAGGAAAGCAATGCATACCGCATGTAGCATAGTTTGCCATAGATTTGGTGGCCCAGGAGGACGGCCTGCATTGGGATCATTAGGATCTCCAGGTCCTCCATAGCCATATGGTGTCATGCTCCCTGCTCCACCCATACCACCAAAAGCTCCCCCTCCGTATCCACCACTCATTCCACTGTAACCCATCCCTCCATATCCACCATATTGACCACTTCCATATCTATTGTACATGCCACCATAGCTGCCGCTACCGTATCCACCACCATAGCTGCTGCTACCATATCCACCCCCATAACTACTACCGTATCCACTACCATACATGCCAGCACCATAAGGGCTTGCATAGTTGCTGCCATATCCACCCATGCTGGTTCCCAAGCCCCCGTATGGAGATGGCCTGTTATAGCTCGTCATTCCCCCACCATATCCTGCATTGCCAACCCGATATTGCTTCCCTCAGCTTCGTTCAGAAAACTTTTAGACAAAAGTTCACTGAAAACTAGGTCTAATCAAGGAGCTGTCATCCTGGAACCATAACAGAAACAACTTACCAGAAGAGTTCACCTCCCACGGCCGAGGAGGCATCTGCCGCCCAGCAGTCCCATCGACAGTTGCCAGACTCCGTGGAATTCCGTTCTCATCTTTTGCACCTGCATTGGCAACACCAGCATCTGCAACTGTGGCAGCAGTGCTGGGGCTGTTGGAAGGTGGTGCAAATGGAGATGGGCCATTGCTGCCTGCCTGTGTGTCACTCCGCTCCCATGGTTTTGGTGGTGCTGGACGACCTGCTTTCAAAGATTCAAGCATAATCACTTCAGAATATACATGGGAGTGCATCCAACAAGAAACAGCTCCAACAACCCTTCTGTTTCTCCTAAGCCATAACCTAACCTAAGGTGTCGTCCGTTAATCCTACTCAGGCTTGACATATCCTAATTATTACTCCCCAAATCCCCAGGTGCAGAAAACTGCAAAAAGTCTGGAAACCCTAACTATTCCTGAATTCAATTCAGGACAGCAAAGATCATCTCTGGAGCTACATCCAGCGAAAGAAAAGCACAAATTCAGAAGTCTCAAAACAGCAAAGCAGCCCAAAAAATGTTCTTTAACAAATCACCGCCCTAAATTAAGGACCAATTCTCAACATGTCTTCTGTCACCAAACAAAAGCTGAAACGCAAAGCACCGCAAAAACAAAAACGAAACAACAACAACAAAAAGAAAACCCCCCGCACTTCACATACACAAACGAAAACTGATCCTTGATGACTACAAAAACGACAGCCGCCTGACATCAAATCTCATGTAAGGATAACCACCATACCCCCCCCGGCACAAAATTCCGATACCCTAGAATAAATCCATGCATCATACCTGCTGTAGCCATTTCCCGTCAAGGAAAGACCACCTTCAAACACCGTTGAACTCGTCTCATACCACCGCTATCCTTAAGCAAAAAGAAAAAAACCCCCTCAACCTCCCCTGGAAAAAAAAGTTCCAAAGGAATTCCTGATTTCTCTCTCTCTCTGCGAAGAAGAAAGAAATTCGGGAAAAATTCTCACCCTCTCTCAGTGGGTTCTCAGATCAATTCTCCTATTTTTTACTAAGGATTTCGAGCCTTTCAGATCACACAGTAGGGTTTTCCAGCTTCGGAAAATCCTGCACCCGAGCACGGAGGAGGGGGCTACGCACCAGAGCGCCAACCTCGTGCACTCCGCCGCCCAACGCAACGAAACACGGAATGGACGACAAAGGGGGCCGGGGGGATGCATACGTACATACGCATGCATACGTACATACTCTTACATACGTTCCGTAGATCTTACCCTACGTACCTACGAATGGATGAACCTGTAGCCCATTTTCATCTGGGGTTGTGGATGGATGAACCCCTACGAAGTTGAACGTGAGTTCTCTCTCCCAGCCACCTCACCTTGCTCTGGCACCAATGGATGGAACCTTTTTTTCGTTAATGGCTCTGTTGGTTGGTGAATGGATGAACCCCAACTTTGGTGGAATATTTGAGTTTCCATAAATTCTTTTTTCCCTTAAGATATTTTTAAATGTAAATGGTGGGGTCACAATGTGCCACACCCCTTATAATTAAAATTAAAATTACAATTATAATTTTAATTACAATAATAATTGCCTTGATAACAATCAAGGGTATGTTCATGTTCCTAATAACTACCCAACACAAGTTATATAACCTTTGGTTTTGGATTTTAGAACTTGATCAAAATTGAAGAATGAAAAATTCTAAAATCAAAGAATGAATTTTTTTTCAAAACAAAATAATTGTTAGCTCTAGGTTCTCAAAAAATTCAAAGAACTATCAAGTTTTCTAAGCACTCACAAAGAATTAGGAGTTGAGGGTAGGTTCTTTGATTGATTTGTTGATTATTTTGAGAACCACAATTACAAGTAAAAACTTGTCTTTTTGAATTTTTAAAAAAAAAACAACCAAACATGGGAATGAATCCAATAAAAGGGGGGAAAGAAACATGACATATAATAAATGGGTATTGTTTTAAAGTTCATTTATAACATGTAAAAACATGGACATGAAGCATAGAAAATAATGTGAATGAAATTGTAATGGAAGGTTATATATGAAGCAAATTAACGTTGATTCAACTAAACCTTTTGAATTGCATTACTTCCATTTACATGTATTTGACAAATTAAGTTATGGCCATAAAAATTTCCACCATCCTAATTTGACTTGGGCTCCACGTTGTTTTGCATTAGTTGCCCATTACTTGGGATGATTATTGAATTCTAATTCAACACAATTATCACACAATTATCTATATAAATACATATTTTTAAATTACATGTTTACCTTGGGTTTGAATTTTTCTTGGAAAAATCACCAATTTTTCAATATCACCAAATTGGAAAAGAAAACCTTAAGCAAGGCCCATCTTTCATAAAGGCTCATTAGGAGGCAAAATATGGTGTCCTTCTCCACATCAATTATGTTACACAAAATAAGTCAATCATACAATTTTTCTTTTTGCCCTTAATGTGAGATACACTTGTTTGCCTATCAACTTCTTATGAAATAAGATTACTTTCATGTTGAGTTTCTTGCATTGTGCTTTCATAATTTTAACTAATTAATCAATTTAGATATCTATCAAGACACCACATACAAATTTATTCACGCACATTAATCTTTTCATGATTTTCAACTTGGTTAAGAAATTTCAAAATGTTCAATTGCACTTCTTACATCAAGTGTGACATTTGGAAAGTTAATATCAATATGCAACTTTGTTCATTTTATTCTAAGCCTTGAATTTGATCATTAATTAACATATGAATCCAATGGTTGAAATTTTCACACAAATCTATGGTGATTAAGGTCTTCTTAAAAACAAGTTGATATGTTAAATAACTTCATATTAGTGAAGTGGAAAGTGAATATCCATATCTAAGGATTCTTGCATTTACTTCATGTTGGTGATTCTACACTAATTAAAATGCTTTATTATTCAAATTGCAAGTTTAAATTTTTAAAATCTCCTTGATTTGCAAAACAATTGTATATAATTCAATCATTTTGGAAGTTGCCATGATCCTCATTGAATATGTGTTAGTTGTATTACTTTGAAATCAAACCATTTATTTCATGTTGCTTTCCATTACACCATGCAAAGTACTAACACACTTGTTTGATTGGCAAGTTGAATTGTTTATTCATATGTTTTTGGTAATGTATCATTAAAATGTTGATTGGATTAGCTTACAAATGGACATCGATATCATATTTTTTTCAATCAAAAAACAATTTCTTTATGAGTTCAAACATATAGTCAAAGCATATGCACAATGCACTCTATGCACAATTAAATAGAGTTTTTTCAAGCAACCCTAAATTCAAAATCTTGAAAGATAAGTCAAATCTTATCAAGTCCCATCATGGCAATTGATTTCAAAGTTATGTTATCAATGATTTCACACACTTCTTTTTCATCTTGTTGTTCTTTTTCAAAATTATTAAAAACACATGTCATTGATTTCACAAGCTTGCTATATTGTTTTTATATAAACATAATCTTAAATCAATCCCACAAAAAATTCAACCAAAACATGTATCCATGTCAACTTGTGCAATTTGGTAAACAATAAAAGTTTTATTTCCACATTAGCTTATTAACATATTCTCCATGCTCACTTGCCATGAAACTAAGTTCCCAATTATCACTTATTTCTAGAACTCCAATATCAAAGTTTAGGCAATCCTCTAATAATATGTTACATTCTTGAGTTTTTAGCTTCACAGACATTATACACTTTCCTTCAAATATGTTTTCCAACTAATCACACACATCTAGAAAATAATTCATCACAATTTGACTTGTGACATGTTACAATTGGTGGGATGATTTGAGAACTAAAAGATGGGGAAATGTTTGTAAACTAATAATAAATTGTGAACACAAATTGTGTGTGTGTGTGTGTGTGTGTGTGTGTATAACAATTTTGTTGTTATATTCAATAAACTAAACAAAAGAAGAAATTTTGAAATTCCAAAAGCTCTAAACTCTTTTTTTTCTTTTATTGGTAGAGGGGTTGTGAAATCAAATCAATCTCTAGGTGTGTGTTTTTGTGCATCTTTTAAGTAGATTTGTTGTTGGGTTTTGGTTGATTGTTAATTTTTTTTTCTTCATCATCATAATCATCATCATGACCATTGTCAATGTTTGCATCTCATTTTTTCTTTCTTGATCTTTGGAAATAGAAAAATGATGGACATCAACTACCAAAGTATGAAACAAAAACCTTTGAGATGTTACTTTTGTGGTTGACATCAACTTTTGTGAGTTCTTAGAAGGTTTTCTTTTGGTCATGTTGTTGGGGGTCTTTATATAACTTGTGTGTAGCCAATTGAAATAAAATTGTACTAAAATTCTAAAGTTTTGAAAAGTTTTATAGCAAAATATACAATCAAAAAATGGGATAATCATGGTCTTCCCAAGTGTTCAAAAAACCCAATGGCATTGATTATATCTTAGTAACATTTTAGTGCGATGTGCAATTTACAAACATTTAATTGATTTGTTTTATAACCTACATGTACTATAATGATGAGGGCTACAATAATATGGGTTTGCATGCTAAAAAACATTAGCTTTTTTTTGAGGTTTGGAGTTATGAAACAAAGTTACAAGACACTATATTAATCATGTTTCAAAAGGACTTTGGTAAATTTGAGGATTTAACATTTCAATGCAAAGCCCCTGGGGAATTATAAAATGAACTATGTCAAAAGTAGTTTTTTTAGTAAAATTCCAAATTGTGATAAGTCCGTGTGATATCATGGTGAGTTTTCAACCCAATGTTGGCTCAAATTTGCAGTAAATGCATTTTCATCTATTAATTGTGCAATTGAAGTGACTTGAAGATACATCTATGAAATATCATGCCATGTTGTTTTAATCATTATAAAAGCTCTCATCCCACTATTCTAGTCATGAGGAACTTAGGATCACATCTTAAATATAAAAAGAATTGGCATTATCAAATCAAGAATTACCATTGACCTCAATTTTTGACAAGCCTAGAATGTGTCAAGTATCACATATGAGACTTTTTTTTTCAATTTTGTGATGTAACCAAACTAGAAATCATCCGCAAGGAAAAATATATTTTAAAGAATCATTTGTATGTTTTGACAACCTCCTACAACCTATTGTAGAATTCTAGCAAATGTTTTTGAAATATGGTAAACTAAGGCAAATGTTTACACAAAAATTCATTGCATGTTCTAAAATCATATTATAAATTCAAAAAATACAAAAATTCGCCCAAGAACAACATTGATAATTTGTTTTATATCAGTAACACAATTTAACGAAGGTTTTTTCTATACTATGAAAATATTGCACATTCTAGAAATTTCAATAGTGAGTGGTTTATGGAGAAATGAAGGCATTGCTCATATTTACATAATTATTTTGTAAAAAAAAGAGAATGTACTTACATGATTTGTGGCGACCAAATAAAATTATCCAATATAGACTAGCAATTTGGTGCATTATTTGATTAATATATATATATAATAACTTTCATCATGGATAAGCACGTTGCAATATCATTATATCAATTTCAAATAACCCTTAACCAATGGCACATATAATGTGTAATAACTTCATTAAATACCCATTAAATATAATTTCAGATCCTCATTCACATAAAATATATACTAGTTTTCCAAAATTCTTCTTTTTACATAACATGAATAGTTGTTACCTAGGTGAATGCATTCTTATTTAAAATTGATGGTTTTCTTCAATATAACTAGATTGAACCAACTTGGTTTTAAGGCTAAAAATTGCATTTTAGCAACCTACTCAAGAACCTTGCTACAATCACATTATGATTTGAAAGCAAAAAATTTGGTCAATTTTCAATAAAACAAAACCTTTTATGTTTGGTTGCAACCAATTTTATAAATGTGTGTAAAATAGGTTGCTAATCCCAAATGCAATAACTAAAATGGATCATGAGATCAACCATTTGATCCAAGTGTTTTCATGATAGTTCAATAACCCCTAAGGATTCGGGTCAACCAATTTGGTCCACTTTTCAATGTATTTTTATCTTTCTTTGAGGGATTATGGCTATTGAGACAAGTTCGTTCTTTGTTGACCTTGCATTTCTTTATGTCAAACAAATTTCATTCTTCATTTGCTAATCATTAGGTAACTCTCACATGGCATTATTTGGTTCACCAAGATTGTGATCTTATGAATGGCATTATGTATGAAAGAAATCGATGTTATGAGATTCTCCTTTCTAAGCCTACATAATTGCATAGTTGTTAAAATGGGGTGAATATTTGAATATGTATCCATTAAATGGTTCACTACTATAATTCCCCCCTTTTTTTTTGCTAGAAATTTTGGTTAAAAAAGGTCCATTTTGGTTAGGCATAAAAAAACCCTCCTAATCATTTTGGACAAGTCATTTTGAACTTGTCCATTGTGACTAGGCCATGTACTTTTTGACCAAGCCTAAGTTGACATTTTTGATTAGTACTTTTGACTAGTCATTTTGCTTAATATTTTTGACTAGTCAATATAAAAATCAAATGATTTTTTGATTTGTCAAACATCATTTTGACTATGCAAATGCCATGTGGCATTTAAACAATGGCTACCCAAGTAAAACCACATGGCATCTAAACATTGGCCACAAGGTTATGCCACGTGGATAAAACTTAAATAACTTAGGTTAGACCTAAAATTAGATACCTACTCCTATGGTCTTTATGTATAGGAACCTATAACCTAAATTCATAGGCCTAGGTCTAGGAGCCTATAACTAACAACTAGGTATAAAAGCCTAAAGTAGGTTAGGGCAACCTAAGCTATGACCTTTACTATGTTTAAATGTACACCATTTAAATTAAGCCTACACTTAGATGACCTAGGTAGGAAAATCCTATTTCATTTTGAATTTGATTTTTAATATTGAGCCTTTTCAATTGTCTCATCCCAAGTGGCTTTCCTTTTTAAAATATTTCTTATGTCTTGAATGCTTATGGTGCATCTATTTATATTGTTCATAATTTGGAAAGGATGACAAACAATATGGAACAAATTTTTGAGAAAGAAAAACATTTTCATGTCCACACAACACTAGAACCTTTTAATTCACATAACATTATTCTTAAATAATTATGTAAGATACATAAATTAAGTAAATAAATAAAAAAGGTAGGTAAATATGTACGTTAATTAAATTAAAATAAAAATCAATAATAGTTAATGTCTAATTATTTAGTTATAATTAATAATTACAACCAAATTATAACTAATCCTTACAAATTTGACCTAATTCATTAGATATTATCAACAATGTATTTGTAATAATTAATAATTAAATATTTAATTAAAAATTCATTAATGTATTTTAGGTAAATAACTAGTTAACCAACTAATAATTTATCATAGGTATATAAATGGCCTATCCTAACTTATATAACTAAGTTACCTATAGGTTAAAATATAGGTAAAAAAATGGAATATAGGTAAGATAAATAAATACACCTACATATAAGCTAATTGTATTTAGGTTATTTAGCCACATATTTACATTACATAAGTTAAATAGGTGGTTAATTTAATTTATAAAAAAATAATTATGGCAAAACTAATGATTGGTAAAATAATGTTTAAACCAACCACAACTAAAATAATTATGGCAAAATTAATGATTATTAAACTAATAATGGGTAAACCAAACAAAAAATAAAAAAAATTATGGAAAAATAACCATGACTAAACTAATTGTGGTTCAATTAACCATATCTAAATAAATATGGTGAAATTAACCATGAATAAAATAAATAAAACCAAGCTAACCAATGAATAAATATGACTAAACTAACCATAAGTAAAGTAAATATGGCCAAACTAACCAATGAATAAATATTTTATGATTAAATGAAAAATGAGTGAACTAACCATGAATAAAATAAATATGGCCAAACTAACTAAAGAATAAATAATTTATAGTTAAACCAACCATGGCTAAATTAACCAATGAATAAATAATTTATGGTTAAACCAACCATGGCTAAACTAACCAATGAATAAATATTTTATGGTTAAACCAACTATGCATAAATTATTTGTACTTAAAATAAAGATGAATGAAATAATTATGGCTAAAATCAGAATGGTTAAACTAACCATGAATAAATAAATTTGGCTAAATTAACTACTAATACATTTAATATGGCTAAAATAACTAATGAATATATATTTTATGGCAAAACCAGTTATGCAAAAATTAATTCTGGTTAAAATCAACATGAGTGAAATAATAATGACAAAATTAACCATGGTTAAATTAGAAAATGGTTAAAGTAACCATAAGTATATAAATTTGGCTGAAATAACCAATGAATAAATATTTTATGGCAAAACTAAATATTCAAAAATTAATTATGGCTGAAATAAACATGGATGAAATAATTATGACAAAATTAACCATGGTTAACTTAGAAATGGTTAAACTAATCATGAGTAAATGAATTTGGCTAAAATAACCACTAATAAAATTAATATGATTAAACTAACTAATGAATAAATATTTTATGGCAAAACCAAATATGCAAAAATTAATTATGACTAAAATAAACATGAATGAAACACTTATGGCTAAAATCAAAATGGTTAAAATACTTATGAAAAATTTAGTATGGGTCCAAGAGCATACAACTATGGCAGACACTCTGAAATCTAAAGCAATACTTGTTGGAGTCCAGTCTCCAGCTCCCAATTCAGGTCCAGCTCTAGAGACTGCTTCAAATCCTGCATCACCTTGATGAAAGTGATAGTCTGATACTTTGTGAGTGATGACACTCATGATGTTATGATTGGTGTTGATTCTCCTAGATCTCATTTCCAGTTAAAAAATGTCAGTTACGAGTTTGAGTTTTGATAGTCTTGTATTACACTTGGAGATGCATGAAAAACTAAAGATAGTTGAAGCAGAGTGGGAGCTCAATGTGTAACTTCACATGATTGACACAAGACAGGAGGCATGATCACAGGTACATGATGCATTCATGAATGGTTTGCAGATCCATGCAGTGGTTGCCTAAGAACAGCAGAGGTTTCTATAGGAGGAGGGCAGCTTGACCTGTTGTTAAGATGATTTATTACATGGATTCCTATTATGTAGCTTCTTCAAGGCACAAGAGGCTGCATTATTGCTTTCTTGATCAGCAATGTATGATGCCTTCTTTTCTTATGCCTTGATGTTCAATTCGTTATTGTTGTAAGAGGTGATGTGGATATAGATACAAATCAGTGATGCACATGCCTGCTTGCAATTCTATATGCAAAAAGTATTGTGAAGGAAGCATCTGATATGCTATAGTTGTAGAGATTATGACTGTCATGTTAGAATACAAAGGAAGAAACAAGAGTTAGAAAGGAAAGGGTAAAGACAATCTGCTCTTGTGAGTTTACTGACATGTTGCTGAAGACACAAAGACTTCAACATGTAGCCTTCACAGCAGAGAATGAAACTTAGGTCTTTGTTGGAGATTATGTTCTGTGATGGCAAGCTGGGATGATGAAGGTGTGCTGCTTCAGCTATGGGCCAGGAACCACCTCTATATATATTCAGAGGAGGTACAATGCAAGTGACCCCAGAACCTTAAAATGCTATGAGAGGAGGGGCCCTTCACTCCTAGACAAGTCATCACTCCATTGTGTTCTGCAAGAAGGTAAATCTCCAATTACACCTCAGGTGTTTTTTGTTTTCTTTATGTAGAGTAGAAGCATAAGTGGATTCCTAGATGAGAAGATGCAGGCATATCACTTGACCATCTAGCATCTCTTCTGGCATTCAGCACTTGGTCCATGAGGTTGTTGGATGTGATTTTTGCAGGCACAGAAGGTTGTCAAGCTAAGCTCACAATAGCCAAATGGTGGCTTCCAGCCCAATGGCACTTTTAAATGCCGAAAGTGACCAAAGTAATGCACGCAACTGATAAATCTGGTCCCTGGACATCAGATCATGTAGCTCAAAATGGTGAGACTAATTGCAGTTTTGTGTCATGTGCAATTTTGGGCACACTGTATATCACATGAGCAGTGCAAGAGCTTTCCTTTGTTGGAACTTTCTTGTTCACCAAATGTCAAGTGTGAGCTCCAAATCAAAATCCCAAAGCTGACTCTCCATATTGCTAGATTCATCTTCCATTTAGAGAATGCAGTTAATTGAATCACCTGGTGTTATGAACTGGAGGTGTATCATTGATTTATTTTCAGGCACTGGAGATCCATTAAAGTCTTTATATTTAGAAGATGATGGTAGGAATCTGACCTTGACACTATCAAGCTCATGTGCCACTGGCTCTACAATGTTCAAGTGGCATTTTTTCTAAAGCGAAAGCTATGCAGTACTGCATGCTGGCCTTTAAAGTTCAAGCTCAAAGTTAGCACCAAATTAATTTTTCTTTGCCAAAATGGCTGCAAATTCTGCACAAGAGCTATTCCAATTGCAACCAGAGAGGTTGAAACTTGATAAGTGTCCACAAATTATCTCAGTGGGTTAAAGACTTGTAATATGCATTGTTGCTCACAACAGCAATACATGATATTTGGCAGTTTTTGCAGAAATTTGCAATTTGTGCTTAAGAATTGTGACCTATGTTGCCTGAAATGTTGATACCCTATGTCATGCATGCAGACTTGTCATCATCATAGTAGTCAAAATGATTAGTCAAAAATGCCAATCTAAGTTTGGTCAAAAAATATTCGGCTCAGTCACAATGGACAAGTTCAAAATGACTTGTTTAAAATGATTGAGAGGTTTTTTTTTACACATGTCCAAAATGGGTCTTTTTTGACAAAATTTTTAGTCAAAAAAAATTAGGAATTCTATTTGTGTAGCTTGCCTTAAAACACAAACCCAAGGAACACATGGGCATATAAAACTTAAGAAGCAATGGATCTTTCTAATCATCGATTGATCTCTATAGCTTGGTGGTTGTGCCAGTGCCACAAAGACTTTCATAATCTCCCCTAGTCAATGGGAATTTTGTTGTGAACTATTTTTATTTTTAATATCTAGTGTTAATAAAATTATGTGCCTAAGCCCCACTAGTGAATAAGAAATATCACATTATGTATTTTGAGTTTATAGTTAAACTCAAACATGGGTTAATAAGGGTGGCCAACTAATAAAAAATGTAATCAAGATGAGATAATAAACTTTGATTAACTAAGGAAAAACAATGTTTTTAGCCAAGGTTTTCAAACCCCACCATGTGGCCCATTTTTATTAAAGGAGATTGATTTTCATGCCATTGTAATGAAAATATCATTTGATTGGGGTGTACCAACTTGTGTTTTACTATTAGTAAAGTTGCTTTAAAAAAACAAATTCAAACCATCAAATCTAACAATCACAATCGCTTGAAAAAATAATCTTCAAGCCTACACACAACCATATCTTGCAAAACAATGGTCCCTTTCTACAATTTCCATTGCCCTTTAAAATTTTCACATACCTACCATACCTTATTACACATTGAATTGTTACTTCACTTAAGATAAATGAGAAACAAAACTCAGAGCATCAAATCCATCAATTTCATTAACCATAACATTTTTTTGCACACCTGCACACAAGCCTATTCAACACCCTATGTATATTAGTATTTCAATATTTAAACCTTTGTTTGTATATAAACAAAATTAACAAAACTTTCATGGAAAACACTTTAAAAAAATTTCCTAAAATGTTTAGAATGCACCTATTCCACCCATAAAAAAAGAGGAATCTTATGCTTAACCTCAAGAACCCCTAATCCTTCATTCCACCTTATGTCCATGAATATTTCGCCTAGAAAAAAAAGATCTTATGCGTACTCCTTAAGAAAGCTTAATCTTCAAAAATGGTATGTGTAAGATCCTTGCAACTCTTGATGATGCATAAAAACCCTTGTAGCGAAAACTGCCAAAAACTAGATTCATTGGTGCATATGGAGATTTTGAAAAATCAAGCACTCTCTTCCTTCAAAACCCCATTGATTCAAAACCACACAACACACAAAACCTCTATTTGTCAAACTCTGTCATTTTCAAGATCCCAAGTAATCTTCATCATTCCCCCAATCATAGACTCTTACTCCTAATGTTAAACTATAGTTCTTTAAAAGATGCAAAATGCAATGGAAACAACTCATCCTTCAGAACAATCATAGACTACACCTTTAAACATTCATCTTTCTAATTTCACCAAGCATGACAATCTATTTACAACCCCCAAAACACATATGCGAAAACCCAAAAAAAAACTAGTGAAAATTTAGTTGCTTGTAGCAAAAATTATGTAGTACTTTAATTTCCACCTCCATATGTTCTTGATTGATGTCCAACAAGAAAGATTTGCCTAGCAATGCCACACCACACAGAGCTCACCCATAAGAAAAGCCATACAAATTAAACATCGTCGATCATAAAGACTCCAAGAAGTTCGTAACCTATAAAGGAACAAAACATTACAAAAACAAAAAACTCACTCACAAGACTTGCCATCAATCATCATCAACTGCCAAACTTTTGTTGTCTTCAACTTTTGACAATTGACATCATTATACGTTCTCCATTAGGGTTTCATCCCATATTTTCTCATCACACCCTCCCCTCTTCTATGCTTTGTGATCTATGGATGTTTAGGTTCATGATAATGTTTGTCTTGTGCTTTAGGATGGGTAAGTTATAGGATGGGGCACATTCACTACCACCTCATTCTAGGCCCTTTATTTAGGGAATGACCCCCCACCTTGAGGCTTTTACCCAGCACGACATCTCTAATTACACATTTTAGAAATGTACTAGTGTTGGGTGGTTTTCTAATTTTTGTTGACCTTGACAATGCAAGTTTTGAAGGACCTTTTGCAGAGCTACCAGTATTGAATCAAGATTTCATTGGTCAACTCCATTATGTATCTGGATCCAAGTCTGGGTGTAGCCAGGGGTTCAGTCACATATAACTTCTTCATAACAATCAAATTATGCCACAAGTTGAATCCAAACTACACCAAACATTACAAATGCACAAACTTACACCTAGAATAGAGTAGATGCAGGTGAAAGGACTTGACAACAAGATCGCATATCTACAATTGAAAAGAACATCTGCCATATCTTGAATTCTTCATAACTTCAACTTTGATATTGGCAACTAAAAAAATTATGGAAAAAACACATTTAACAGCTTTCTTATAAAACTGTTCAATTAATTTGGTAGTTGAAACATTCATTGCAACAATCCAAAATCTCCGCCATGGTTAGGGTTCTATGTACAAGACTCTTTGCATATTATATCCTTGGGTGGGTTTCAAGAAAGGTTTTGTTATTGTTTTCTAAAAGGGTGGGTGGATTCCACTGATGATTTTTTTTTTACTAATCAGCTGGTTCAGATCAAAAAACTCAAGGAGAGAACCAGTTGATGTTAAGAAAACTGGCCAACACTCGAATGTAAGAAATTATGCATGGAAGGCCAATGAGACAAGTTAGAATCAAGAGCAATGGTGGTAGGTACTAGGTACGTGCAAAAATAATAATCTGATACATTACTAGGAACAACATACTGAACTCCAAACAAAGTCCATAAGTCAACTACAACTACAGATTGGGGCTGTGAGGGGGGAGAGGGGGATAGATTTGGTTGATCAATTGAACAGTGCAGTAATCTTGTTTGGCAAGATCAACATTTCATGTGGGTACAGTCTCACAATTGCGTAATGCATAAGTAACAGAAGTGCATGTCAGGCATAGCTATATTACTACTTATTATTATGACTTAATACTTGTCGTCTGACTCAAGCAATATTGCAAGTTGCATTTGAAGAAAAAAAAAAAAGGGAGTTACAGAATACAGATGCTCTTTCGGTTGATGAATAATTCCTACATTTATCATGTACATTGTTGGTTGGCTTGAGCTTGTCGGTATTGATTTGTATGACATTGGTCTTGAGAGATCCATGTGATTTACATATGCACATTTCTCGTCGTCTCTCTCGTCAACTCAACTCATCACATACAATTGAATTGACAGAGTAATAGAACTGGCATGCTGTGCTGTTTTTGTGCTCTGCTCTCTCTGCTGCTTCTTATTTCTGCTGCCTTTCTATTTGCTCTTTGGGTCCTGAGTGGGGTCTACTGCATGTGGGGAGCAAAGGGTTTCTTAGTAGGCAACACCTCCCCCACTCCGCACCCTACCCCACCACTCCCACCCCCTCCTAATCCCCTCACAGAAATCACACCCAAAAAAAGAACTACAAAAAAGAAATTGGATGAAATTCATCCATATTTACACTGTTTGAGGCTGAAAAGCAGTGGCATCAAAGAGATGTGTTAAATGCTCAAAAACCCTCCAAAATTGTACATCCAACTATAGACCACTATACTACTTGGCAAATGTGTGAACATTTAGGCAAGTAATCTATACCCCACCCTTTGCCCATCTAAAGAATCTAACGGCTGTTATGCTTACCTTGGATATTTGTTTTCAACGGCTGTAAATAAATATACCTGAATAAAATTTATTTGGTATTTAATCTAGACACTACCCTTTGCGTACCTAAAAAATCTAATGGCTATTATGCTTACCTTGGGTATTTATTTTCGAAGAGCTGTAAAAATGAAAGAAGAACGTGACTAACAGTTCCTTAGCTACACAAGACAGCACCTTAAGGGGCAGATCAGGAGGGCCTCCTCACCACACACCATGATTTAACATAATGGTTGGTTACTCCGCGCAGCATTTCAAAACCAGAAATGTCTGTCTAGATTTCATCCCTTACCCTTTAACTTTCTTTAGTGTTAAAACTAGTAATTTCAAATGCCTGCAACTGGCACATAAAACATGGTAAGTTCTGGCAAATAATGTACAAAGTTCCTAAAGCTGTGACAGAGTCTCTCCTGAGTGCCCCATTACATCAGATAATGGCTATTGATTAGTAGACCTGGATCGAGTTCTAGCAACGTAGCATGCAAAGTTCCAAACGATGTGGCAGAAATCTCTCCCGAGAGGGCGAAGCACGTCACAAAATAAATGGCTATTCATCAGACCTCCTGGAAGAACCCCGTCTAACAAATACGCTACGAAGTTCCTAATGAATGTGGCAGAATCTTTCTCGAGTGCCAATTATAATGGCTAATTAATTAATTAGACCTGGATTAAATGTCTGTTAAATAGTTTACAAAGTTCCTAATGATGTGCAAAGAATCTTTCCCCAGTGACAATTACATCAGATAATAATGGCTATTGGTCAGACCCTGGCTCATGGCCACCCGGTACTTAGCCCGGTTCCTCCCAATGGCAATACATAGGTGCTGCAGGTGACGACGACGGGGTCAGCTGGTGGAAGGGGGGGTGGGGGGACTGGACCCATCATAGTTGTAAGTACCCACTGACTGGTGTAGTGCTCAGCCTGTCATCACCTTCCTTTGTTTGTTAGGTAGGTTAACTCTGCATCCCCTCTGCCCCATGAAAACCCAATACCTAACTTAAACAGAATTTTAAAATTCCAGAATCCCAGGATTGGACCCACCCCCTAGCACCCACCACTGCATCATCCATTGAAAAACCTGTTCTGGCTCAGTTACAGATGAATCACAACTGATTTTCATCCACATTTGAGTTACCACCTTGGTAACCTTTCATATAAAAGGCCTCCTACTTCCCATTTCCCTTCACCTAGAAGGTAAGTGGGTTAAAAGTACCATAGGTAAGTAGGTGGGTAATGTAAGTGCTTACTAGGGAGGTAAGTAAATTAAGTAACGCACTTGGTGGCTAGTACATAACTAAGCAAGTGGGTAAGTATCACTTAGGTAAGTAGATAAATAAACATAAGTGGTTAGTATGTAGGTAGGTAATTAAGTAAGGCACTCTGGATAGTACATACCTAAGTAACTATCTATGTAAGTGGATCCGTATCATAGGTAAGTAGGTACGAAATGTGTAGTGAGGCATTTGGTGAGGACTAGGTAGGTAGGTAGATAGATGCATTATGGATGGTACTAGTGCCGAGCTAGCTAGACACCGTGGTTAGTCAAGAATACAAAGGGAAAAAAGTATTGAAAAGTGTCCTTTTTTCTGTCCACATATCATAATCATCCATCCTGCATGGTGAACTGGTGGGTGCTGCTAGATTCACACTTGCGAGGGAGTTTATTTACTATAATAATCAAACCGGTTGGACGTTTCAGAACCTCCTCTGCTGCTGCTGCTGCTGCTACTGCTGCTGCGGCTACTACTGGCAGCCGCCAAAGAAATGATAGCCAGTTGACAGGTACCCATGCACCTCCCAGTGTTGGGCAGTTCTTGGCTTTTATGAAGAACATCGTTCGGGTTTACAAAATAAATTAGAGCGGTTCTGGTTCTGCACATAAATGGTTCGGATTTTTCAAAGGATAAATTCCAGTTTCAATTCCAATTCTAAACGTCAGACCCAGTTCCAATTCGGCTATGGGCACCGTATGGCAGCAGAACTGAACTGACGATTAACTTTCAGTTAGACCCCCCTTCTAGTCCTCTTTTTCAAAACCTTACTTCTCCCCCTATGTCTCTCTGTGGTTTTAGTTCTGGTTCCATACATGAATACACTAAAACCCTTTTTATAATCACATCCATTTTAGTCACAATCTTGTTTGTGTCACACAATTTTGGTAATCGTCCATTTTGATAAGAAACATCATTTTTTATTTGTGTGTCTTTATCGCACTCGTTAGTAGCACAAAACATTTGCAATTTTTTTTTCAGTAAATGTGATTGTAATGGGAAAATCTAAGACAAATATTAAGATTTTGTATATTGTAATTTCCTTTGGCAATGTTAACATCGCTTTTTGTTCAAGTTGTGCAAACTAACAACAATAAATCCAATTGAAAAGAAAAGAAAGAGACATCAATTTTCTATTGCAAACACACAAAAAATATGGGAGCTTGTTAAGAAAGGAAAAATATCTTAATAAAAAAAAACCTAGTTAACAAAATACACAAAGAGCTCAAACTTAATGTAAATTGCCACATTAAAATAGACAAAAATCACAACCTTCATCATTGAGTCTAATAATGCATAATACAGCTAAGAATAACCCATGTCAAAAATTTAAACAATTGGCACCTTTAGTTTAAGGTGCACAAACTATTTTGCAAGGGTTTATTTTTGTGACACTAATGAAAAAAAAAAACCTTTTATATTCTTGGCTACCCACTGGAACTTATCATAAATACCTGGCGATTTGGAAAAAATTTCCTTCGAAATTTGGCGAATTTGGGCAATTTGTTTTCTAGAAAAAGCCTGTGACTGACTAGGTCGAAATCATATTTTTTCAGGTTGAAGTTTGGCGAAATTTCGCTAGAATTAAAAAAACACTGACTTCTCTACCTACCTACCTACCTACCTACCTACTGCCTGCAATAGGCCCTGAGAGTTACACAGGCTTTTCAAGTTGGGTGTTCCGTTGCGGCTGCGGCGGCACTGCGGCCGCTGCCATGCGCAAATCAAACGCGGCAGAAAGCGCGCTTCAAAGTTTCAACTTTAAACTTGGATCTCACATGGGGGGGTGGGGAGACTAGGGAGGGTTGTTGATTGATCTGTGTTTGTGTTCAGTTGTTTTAACAGATGTATCGATCTGGTCTGAGGGTCTCTGTCTGTTGTTGCTTCAATTGCTGTTCTTGGCTGGCGTAATGGTGACCAGAAAGTGCGCGTGTGTTGTGTCTCATGTCGTCCAGGTAATAAACTTAAAGACGGAAGAACTTTGCTTGTAGGGTGTGACTCTCTCTCTCCCAGCTTATAAACTTATTGCAGGCTGCCGCAGCAGGCTCACGAATGTGCTCGTCCCAGCGCGCATGTGCGCAACTGAACCAGCCCAATGCATTCTGTCTGCAGATGCGATGAGAAAAAAACTGTGAGTAATAAATTCGAGTCTGTGACTAGGCTACTACAGTTCAAACTTGCAAATTCTCTCAGTTCCATTTTCTTTTCCTCAATGAGGCGCGCGCCAGAGTTTTGGTTTTTTTTTCTGGTTTGTTTGTGATGTAGCTGAAGTGGTGATCATTCATAAGACGATTTAGAGAGATTTGGTGATTTGAAAAAAAAATGAAACTGAAATAAAATTAACATTTTTCTATATTTTTGTCTACCTGTTGTAACTTAGGATAGAATCTGGAAATTCTGTTTTGAAAATAAATTTTTTCAAAATTTGCCAACCAAAAAACATTAAGCCCGAGGTAAAGCCAAGGCAGGCCTGATTATGGTAAAGCCCATGGTTGAGGGTTTTAGTGAACATAAAGACTTGGTCTAGTTTGTTTTTAAAAATTATTTGGTGATATTCAGTGATTTTTTTGGCAATTTTTTCGTCATTTTGTAAAAAATATTTTTAAAAAAAGAATATTCTATCACAAATTCCCTAATTCTGAAAAAAAAAAGGTTAAAAATTAAATAAAAATAGCAAAAGAATAGTCTAAATAACCTAAACATTAAAGGGTGTTCAAGATTTTCTACTTTCATATTTGGAATATTACCAAATTTGGCTAAATATTTTTTTGGGATGATCACTACTTGAGCAACATCACAAACTTGAAAAAAACTAGGTTCCCAATATGTCCCCCAAGTTCCCAATGTGTTCCCCAAGTCTTCCCAGTAAGCACCTCAGTTTTATCCCATATGTTTTGGCAACAGTTCAACTTTCATGTATATAAATTGTAAAGGAAGTCAGGGAGGGGGAGTTGCTGGAGGGTATAAAGAGGAAGCATGTACTTCTATTATAATTGACATGTATGTTAATTTGTAATGGGCTATAGTTATATATCTAATGGATTTGTGGATGGCATGCAAGAGTGGATAATTATTATTTGGACTTGAATAAATCACACATCATTTTGAACCTTTTATAAGTAATAGAATTATTGTCCAATATCGATAAATTGACCAAAGCAAACTCAAGAAGCACATGCAAAAAAAAAAGGTAACATTGTTTTCAATTCAACATTCATGACCATCTAGAATACAATGGGAATGAAAATGAATTTGAAAGAACATGTGTAATGCTATTAGAAGAGTAATTAAAACATTATCATAACAATGGAATTTTACACCAAGCTATGGAAACAAACCATGTTATGAACTTGTGTAAAATACTAGTTTTCAAAACACCTCATAATAACTCATTTGGAAAAAAAAACAAAAACAAGAACAAGATCACCATGGACATGATCTTTTAATAAAAGGGTTTAGGTTTTAGAGTGTCTCCAAAACAAGGTTTGTAAACAAAGATGGACATTATGAATACATGGATTGTTGTGAGTTTCTTTCACAATTGTTTTGGCCACATGCATGAGGCATTGTTTTAGAAGTAATTTAATTGAAGTGATTTGTGTTTGCATTATTGGAAACATGTTGATGCATTCAAAATATGAGTTTGTAGTGTACACACGTAGAGAACTTGATGAGGAATATATCTCACAACTTGACAACCAAAAAACATTTGCAAAAAAGAAAAAAGAAAAAAAAGGCAAATGCAAATTTCTTTTAGGTTAAATTTTCAAGAGTGTAAAAATTGTGCCATTGGCCCAAGAGTGAACTGGTTACCCAACTCACTTTTCTTTCCAAAATAATTTTTTGTAATTTAATTGAATTTTCAATGATGAAAACTACTCAAAATTCAACATCTCTCACACCTCATGTCTAATTTTTTTCAAGTTGCCTTCATTAAAATCCTACTCATCGAAGGCTTTTCAACAATATCAAGAATGTGCCCAAATTCCCCTATAACTTATAGTTTTGATTTAAATTAAACTTTAGTGAAGAAATTGTTCAATATTCAATAAGTTTTTCACCACAGATTGCCTTGAAAGGCTAACGTGGCCTTCACAAGGTTTTATTGTAATTCGTAAATGTTTAACCAAGTTCAAGCCCACATTTCATCCATTCGGTCCAAGTGTTACATAACTTACAATAGTGGGAAGATTAATCCTGTAAGAGATATTGGTGGCATGGGGAAGGTGATTATAAGTGTTGTAGCTTTAACATGAACTTCGGGAACAAGCCCTTTGAAAGATAACTGACTAGGGTCCATAGCATGGTTAGGGTCAAGGAAAGTGAGGCAATAAAGAAGGTAGCATTCACAAAATCTACAACATGTTTTCTCATTATAGAATTTGTGACTCCCAAAGAGTCCCATATGGTTGAAGTACAAATTGAAAGTCAAATCATGTCCAAATGAAATATGAGCTTGGAAGTTGGGAATCATTGGAAAGAGCTAAAGAAACCTACAAGATAATATAGGCTTGCATGATGCCCATTGTTCTTAATTGATACAATGGTTTGAATCTTGATCATCAACACAATTAGGATGC
>Ga0209611_10003765_pt1 | contig 26153 bp, 20 predicted proteins | sample S1TSphgellanicum_3_FD_187693 | JGI IMG/M metagenome (GOLD analysis project Ga0209611, IMG submission 187693) | Host-associated microbial communities from peat moss isolated from Minnesota, USA - S1T2_Fc - Sphagnum magellanicum MG (SPAdes) (version 2) | ecosystem: Host-associated > Plants > Peat...
CTTTGGTTTCTTTCTTTCTTTCTTTTCCAATTGGCATTCTTCGACCTAAGAAGGAATGGCGATGTTTCCGCCAGGTTTACGCACTCTAGTATAGGAGAAGGGCCTGAGTACAGGCCCTTCTGTGATTTGAGATCTGTGCCCGAGGCCGGTAGGCACAGGGAACCGGTCAAAAATAACGGAAGGGGCTGTACTAAGGTCCTTTTCCTCCGTAAAGCAGAGCTGGGATTTTTTCACTTTTTAGAAATAGTAACAGGCTGGCTGGTACCTTCCGCTCAGGTAAGGGAGCTGAAAATACAAAGGAAAAATCCAGGCAGTGCTTTACAGGTAGGTAATGCCCTAGAGAAGGGGTGATCCCCCCCCTCCCCCGCCAAAAGGAAGGAAGGGCCCACCACAATGTGGTAGCTGAGTCTGACCCTGCATTTTGGGGAGGAAGGGCCTAAGACAATGCAGTTTCGAAGTCCAGCCCCGCATTTTGGGGACAAGGGGCCTAAGACAATGCCATAGCAAAGTCCAGCCCCACATTGTGGGGATAAGGGGCCTAAGCTGAGGCAAGAGCTGAGTCCAGCATCATGTTTTGGGGATCTGGTGCCTAAGACCAGTCGGTAGTTGGGGCCTTGCATTTTGGGAATGTCCCCCACCTATGTGCTTGACCCATTGTCCAACACTAAGTGAACAATGTCATACCTAATCTGAAATATATATACATCAAGGCATGTAGAAGGGAAGGGGTGTAAGAATGATTATTTACATCTACTCCTTAAGAATAGGAAAGATCTTACACCTATTAAGGTCGGTTTATATCAACAAATACCAAAGTTATTAAGTTGTCGTTAATAATACATTAATAACTCAAAATTGTTAACAAATAAACTAACAATTCAAAAACTAAGAAAGTAGATTAGCACCAAAGTTCGGTCCTTTGTTTCACTTTAAGTGAGGATTTCATTGTTCTACTACAACAAGGAAATTTTGAAGTTTCAATGTTGTTCCATCATGAAAAAGTGAGTGCAATTGCAAAACTATGTTGTTAAATGGTGTCAACTTGTGGTGACAATGCTAAAACATACACACGTTCTTGTATGTAGGATCAAATTGTTTATTAGGAGCACAAGCAAGATTACATTCACAAGCATCAATTTACACACCAATGTGTAAGTAGGAGCATCTACACAAGCAGGAGGAAGATTTTACAAATTGTAGTACGTGCCAATGCTATAGACAACAAAGTTGAACAACAAAATCTTGCATATGAAAACAAAAAAATGAACAAAACAAACATAAAAACATCGTAACCAACTATTGTGTGAATCAAGTCTTTGCAAATAGTAAATGACAATAATTAATCCTACAAACAATGAAAATTTTTTATAAAAGAACACAGTCATTGAAACTACAAATATGATAAAATAATGTTGAAAGGAAATCATGATTCACTTTAGGTTGATACCTTAACAATGACACACATAATATCACCAAAAATCATTATGAACAAAAGTTGCAACTTGAAATGTAACAAGAAGCTTGAACAAAATTTATGTTATGGCTACAATAATAAGTTATTTAAAAATTGATAGTTTGAATAAATATGAAGATGGTCATCATTATGTGTTAATGCCTATCACAAAGATTTTTTATTTTTAGGTATGAATTAACCTTAAGTAAGCATAATGATTTTTTCATTCTTGAGGACTAGATGTCATCTTTCTTCTTAACTAAGATACAAAGGTTTTAAGTTTTTAATCATACTCATTAAGAGTGTGAGGGATCCTACAAACATAAATAAGCATATTTTCCTATCCAATATTGAAAAATAGGTGTAAGATCCCTCCTCTTTTCCTTTTTACAAAGAATATTCATGTATATAAGTTGTTCCCTAAATATTTTTTAAAAAATCTCTAAATGCCTTTAAAAACTTGATTATGATGAAACAAACATGAATTTTTTTCCATAAATCACTACAAGGTTTTTTTTCTTTGTGTTTGAAATCGAAAACAACTCCCTATGTGGAAGATCATTTCATTAAAGGAAAGGACCTTCCACATTTAAAAGTTGCTTCCACTTGTGCAAAATGTTTTTATGTAAAAAAATTTGATGTGTCTTACATTTGTACTTGCAAGTTACCTTAAATAGGTCAAGGCTTGGGGTTAGGTATAATAATAAAGTCAACAAGAGATTAAAAAGCACATCAAGGTGTCATGACATGTATAACACTTAGAACACAACAATTAAAAAAAAAGAATACACATTATTTCTTTGGAAAAAATTTAGTGAAGTTGTAATTTGAGCCTCTTTTGTCCAAATAAAAATATTATTACTTGTATTCAACATTGAAAACTTTGTTAATGGTTGGTACTCCCTCTCATTAATGAGAATGAAAGATGTTGGGTTCAAAATTGATGTGAAACAAAAAAATATGCAAAACCAAAAATAAATTGTAAAACATGCAAAACAAGCAAAACTACACAATGAAAATCTACACATAACCATGTAAGATGCAAAAAGACAAACTTGAAAATGTGGCAAAATCATAGAATGTGATTTTACATAAAACCACATAAGGAACATTGCAAAAAGACAAGCCTAAAAATGTGTCAAACATAATCTGTTTGGGGGCACAAACATATTTGACATCTTCCAAATTTTGATAGTTATAGGAAAAATGGCAAAATTTTAAAAAATAATAATAATAATAATAAAACATGCATATATATAACAAATAGAATCATGGAGTGCAATTTTACACATAACCATGTAGTATTATGGAATGTGTTAGGCATAGGTCATAATGCTTAAAAAACTACCTATAAAAAATTTGGGTGAGCCCAAATTTTTGAACATGTAACAACCAAACATAATGGCAAGTGATCACCTTGCTCCATAATGTAATGGTTTTCCTATGGCCTTTTCAACTAGTCTCGATAGTTTTCACAATAAATCTTATGCACCTTAGTATCTTCATTCACATTTGTCTTGTTTGATGTTCATAGTGTCCAACCATCATTTTTTTTCATGACCATAAATTTTTTCTATAATTTTTTTTTTGTAGTGTCTCTCCTTAGCAATTTTACACATGTTTTCTTCTTTGTTTGACAAGCTATGTATCATGTAATAAATGAAGAGTTCAGTCCTTCAAGTGTGTCATTTAGAGGAAAATGCATCACAAAAAATATATTATGTTGTTGGTGACCATGCTTTGAAAGATATGACAAATATAGGTTTATTTCAATTGAAAGGGGAAAATGTCGATCATGCTTTTACTTTTCGATAGGCTAAACTTGTGGTCACAAATAATTTTGATTTTTTTGTTGAACAATTTAAGCTTTTAGATTTTATTTTTATTCAAAAACTTATTCATGGCATTTATACATTCGCAATTGAACATGTTCCTCAACTAGCTCTTGAATTTTGTCCCCTTGGTTGATTAATTGAACTTACATCATATAATCAAGAGCCCACATAATTTGAAGATGGTTTTAATTTTGATTTTTTATGTATTCCAAACCATAATTTCATTGCTACTAACTTTGCAATTCCAATTGTTGTTTATCATCAAATGGCTTTTGGTTCAACTTTTCACAAGTAACTTGATCATCTTGATGAAGTTAACAAAGGAATTAATGTAGTTAATTTTGAAATTCTTCAACATGAATTTTGCAAAATTGATGAAAAAAAATAAAAATTGTGGTTCAAGGTGGTGAATGATATTTTTATGATGTTGGAAAGTGAGTGCAAAATCAATTTGATGAATGGAAGAAATTAAAATCTTATCCAACTAACATCAATGTTGAGCACCTTTATCCAAATGATTAAAAAAATCTTGTTGAGATGTTGGTTGATGTTCAAATTTAGAAAAAGGATGGGACTCTTTATCCCCCTGAAGTTTGTATGTGACCAATGTAATTTTTAATATTATTTTTTACATTATGTTTGTACACAACTTGTAATTTTTATGTTTATGGTGTATAGTGATCCATGAATTTCATTATGACAAACTATGTTTTATTGTAGCCTTGAAGGTTTGCTATCACTAGAAGAAAAATATGTATTTTTCACTGGTTTTTATGATTAAATTTTAGTTGCAAACGACATTTGCAATTAAAATCCCATTAGTCATGTTGAACAAATTGCATATGACATTAGTCATAAACAACAAAAGGTATTGAATGAAAGAAAAAATTAACAAATACAAGTTCATCCTTTGTATTCATTATATACATATTATCACATGCAATTAGAATATGACTATTTTGGCCACAATTGAAGGCAAATGATGTGTTACCACATGTCCCAATATTTAATTATTTAAAATGGACTATCATTATTTTGAAATAATTTGAGATGTTCAATACAAATGTTTGGATGATTTTCTATTATGACACGTGGTTTAATGTAAATATGCCACATGATGTTTTTAAACGAATTTCATACAAAATATTAATATTAGGTTGGTAGGTACTTAATAGGTATGTAAACAAATGCCCACAAACCTAAGCTACATACCTACCTACCTACTTACTTAGGTAACAAGGTAGGTAAGTAGGTCCTACCTCCCTAGGTTATATACTTATTCATATAGGTAACTAGCTATGTATTTAGGTAGGTAGGTACATAGGTCAACCTAGGTAGGTATGTCAAACTTAGTACTTACTTAGCTAAGTAAATAAGTAGGTTGAGTTAGGTAATTTTGAATTATGCATAATTTTATTTTATTTTTTGGGCAAATCCATTTGATCAGTATATCCCATGTGCACAAATTTCTTAATGTGAAATTAAATGACAACATGTTTTGTTCATATTATGTTCAAAATACGAATTGAGAACAAACAATATGGGAAAAATTTTGAAATTATAATTTATTCACAAATTAAATAACAACTATAAATTTTTTTTCATGCCTTTTGTTTTTTATTTTTAAATTTTTAAACAATAAAATTATTCAAATGCATGGCTCACTAGATAATTAAATAATCATTTAATTAATAATTATTAAAATTAACATATATTTAAAATATAAACTACAACATAAAAATAGTAAAAATTTATTATTAACTACTTAAATAATTAATAACTTCCTAACATTTACCTAATTAATTATTTAATTACTCACAAATTATCAATACATAATTCATAAATAAATAAATAACTAGCATATTTTTAAATATATTTTTTACTTTTAAAAATCTATTCGAATTATAGATAATATAATTCATGTAAAAATAATTTAACTTTATATATAATTATAAGTAATGAATTAAAAAAATTATTAGAAAATAAATGCTTACACAAATTATTTATTTTAAGAGTAATATTAAAATAATTGTAGTAATTACCCAATGTAATTGTAGTATTATTATATTATTACATTTAATGATATAAAAAAATTAGTAGTCAAGTAAATGTTTTTTGTTTCATTGTTAATTATTAACTATAAATACAAAAAATTGTTGAACATACATTAATTTTTCCAATTATTATAAAATTATTTTAAAATATTTATCATAGATAAGTAATTACAGGATTGCAAAATTAAAAATTATTTTATTTTATAATAAATCCTGCAATTACATTCATTACAATAACTATTTGACTACATTATAAAATTTTCAAATTCTTAATTCAGATTTAAAGTTATAAATTACAGATTGTGAATAATTATGTTCAATTAGAAAATAATTATGCATATACTATAATTAATTCTTAACTGAAGTAATTGCAATGATTATATAGTAGTGTAGCATTAATTACAGTAATTTATTTCTTTTGTTGTAAAATATATGTTGTAACAATAATTATTTAGTGTGACTTATAATTAATAAATATAATCATTTATAATTATTTATAATAATGATTTATTATGGATAAGTAATTACACGAAATAAATATTTTAATTTATTATATCACAATTCGTGTAATTATGGTCATTATATTAATTATATTAATTTGATTATGATTATTCTAAAAAATTAAATAAGAACTAAAGTTATAAATTATAGAATATGAATAATTAAGTTCAATTATAAATTAAATTCTCAATTACTGTAATTCAACTTACAAATAAACTAAGTAATTACAATGATTTTACAATAATTTCATGTTATTGTAGAATAATAATTATTAATATAAAAGTTTATGTTGTTATATTAACAATTTACTATAAGTAAGTAAATAATGAATAAAACATACAATTATTTAGTGTCTTTAACTTTTAAAATACAATAATTACATCAACTTTGTTCATTATTTTAATATTATTATATGGAATAAATTTATTAATTATATGGCATAATTTCTCAAGTATGGATATGAAATTTAATTACTATACTAAAATATATGTATTATAAATACAATAGTTACTTTTTATGATCTAGAAATTTCATTGGAATTAATGTGAAAATTATTTTTTAATAATATTTATTTATATAAAATAATAAATAATAAAATAAAATAATTTTCATAATTATTTTTGATTTGCAGTAAAAATATTTTAAAATTTTATGATGTAGTAACAATTATGTATTGTAGATACATAATATCATATATAATATATTGGACTTAATCGTCACAATTATTATTATTTTAATTCATTTAATTATATTGGGAATATTTTAATATTTTTAATAATTTAAAACTAAAATGATGAATAATGAAGTTGAAATATATATTATGTACCTTTTATGATCTATGTATAAGTAAAATAATTATAATTTCTAAATAATAGTAATAGACTAATTATAGTATTGGTATTGTTATTGAAAAAATATATGTAATTAGTGCAATAGTCTATGTTGGAATATATTTGATTTATTTGAAATTATGATTTAGTCATAAAGTAATTTAATGTAATGAAATTATTATAATTAAAATAATTATATCAATGACGTTAATTAAAATAAAATTATTATGAATAGTTTGAATATTAATTTGAAATTCATAAATTAAAATTTATGAATATTAAATTCAATCACAAATAAAATAATTACTATAATTAATGTATAAATATTGTAATTACAATGTTTTTGCAATCATTATACATTATTTATGATAGATTTTGGAATTGTTGGAATGTTTCAATGATTGAAATTTTTTGCAATAATTTGTGTACAATATATAATTAGAATTTGAATAAAATCAATATATATAACACATGTACATCCTAATATATTATCATATATTAATGGGTAGATTACATTTAATACACCATCATAAACCCATACATTTTAGAATAAACATAGTACACTTTGAATACCAAGAGAGTTACAACTCGTTTGGACACATTTGCAACCAATGGTACATAAATGGGTATTATTGGATGAAAAACATGTTAAAAATTATTTAAATGAAAAGATGAAAAAAACATTAGTCACAAATTAGTTGGAACATAGTTGCAAAACATGACCAAATCCAAAAAATAGTTGTAGAAATAACCAATATTAGTTGTAAGTGACAAATAGTCGCAAGTAGTTACAAATTGATTGGTTACAAAAACCCAATTTTCTTTTAGTGTATGAATAGTTGTAAAAATCATTTAGGCTCACATAAAAGCACAAAACATGGAAATTAATGAATTGGGGCTTGATTCTACATCATCAAAGACCTTAAGTTCAAAAAAGATTAATTGGTTTCTGTTACATCTTATTAGACTTCTATAAAAATTGGCATTGGTTATAAGAGAAAAATCACTAATACCTTGTCATATAATGATGGATTCTAATGCAACTTGGCATGTGACTTATAGGTCATCAAATTTAGGATGGGTATATGTGATATGATGTCGACTAAAAATACATTTACCAATATATCATTCAAAATGTGATTTCTGGCGTGTCCAATACCAATGGGGATATGAGTTGGAATGTTGCCTTGGAATTTGAAATGAAAAAATTTGAAGAAATTCAAAAAGGGAAAACTATTAAATTTATTGGTTCAAATTTTTAAAAGTTCGTAACATTAGATGTTTAAACCATGTAAAGCGGTTATGAAATATCTAGTATAACTATTGAGAGTTATCATGTTTATGTGAATGATGTAGTTGATAAAAACATTAAAGTTTAAAGCAAGGCATTGAATGATGAGGTTTTTTACATTAAGCTTTTTAACCCTGAACCATTATTGCACAAACCTTCCTATCCACATGCTTTTCCAACTATTCATGTTGATCAATTTAAGAAACTTAGTTCAATTGGAGTAATTGGTCATCATCACTTGACAACTAGTGGAATAAATGTTGATGTTGTTGGTTTTAATATAAAAAATGATATCAAAGGTGGTGATGAAGAATTTTGGGGCAACCTTCAAAATATTATTAAACTTGATAGTGGCTTCAAACGATACATGATGAACAAATCGAAGAAGAGTGGACCAAAACTTGTTTTCAGGTGGTGATTCGGGTTTTGGGGTTTTGTGTAAAACTTGTTTATAATTTAGGTATTAATGTAGTGTGTTCTAGAACGGGAGCTGCTGTTACTGATACTGGTAGAAATGAAGCCTCTTGAGTGGAATCAAGAATACCACTAACATCAGTGTCTTCTTCTAGGAATTGAGAATGAGAGCGATGGCAATTTAAGGTTTTTTTGGGTTTTCTTGTCATCATCCTCTAAGCCTTTATGGCAATAGGATGAATAAGTGGAAGAAGAATAATTATAATCATTGTTTAGGTACAAGTAATGAAAATATGTGTAACAATAGTGGAAGTTCAAGAAAAAAGGAAAACAAAAAAATGTAGTAAGAATGGAAGTGTATACGGAAAATGAATTATAATTAAGATTTATTGCAATTAACTCGTGATGAAGCATAACCAATAGTAAGTGAAAAAAATGAAAGTAAGGGAAAAAGGGCTTAGAGGGTGGTGAAAAGTAAGGAACTAGAAAAACACTATGAGAATAAAGGGTGTTGTGCAACTAGCCTTGAAACTCACTATATTTATATGCCATGGGTGCTAATGGACAAGTTACATGAATTGCAAAATTGCAATTCATCGTATATACAGTGCAACTCATTACAATTCAATCAAAACAACTCATTTTCAACTATTATGCAATTCCATAATAATTGCACCCATGATGTCATGCTGACATCATTAATTATCATCCATCTATTAAAATCTGACATGTGGTGTTATGAAGATTTTTGGACATAATTTTTTAAAAAATATTGATTTCCATCATCCATTATTATTGTTAATGATGGTTTAAGACTATGACATGTGGCACAATAAAAAATTACCACATGGCATATTAATTATATTTTGAAATATATATTATAGTAGTTATGTAGGTCATACATAACCATAAGTAGGTAGGTTGGTAGGTTTTAAGACCTACATACCTACGTATTTATCTAGGACTTACTTACTCATTTAAGTAGATAATTATGTAAAAAAACAAAAGACAAGTGCACTAAAAAATAGGAATGAAATTTTATTTTCTATTTTATGTTTTGCCTTTATATTAAGTTTTTAGAAGTTCATCCCAAAATGACACATGTATTTCAATGTGATAACCTTTTTTATATAATTTGTAACATGGGATTCAAAAATAAAGCATATGAATTAAATTTGTTAATTGTTCATTAATTGTAAATTGAATTGCAACTATAACATTTAAGCGCTCAAGGTAGGCCAAATCCAAGGGGAGGGCTCCATTTTTTTGGTGTCTAAACAAACCTTGAACCGCTCCATTGATGCATTTAATGCACTAAAAATCAGCAAAAACATAATAAAATTGAAAAAGTTATGGCCCCTCAAAGTAAAGGGGGTCAAAAACTCAAAAAAATAAATCACCAAATGCTACAAAGGCCAGTTCCCAAACACCAACAAACTTTTTTGTATGTTGCTCTATTACTATTAGAATTCAAAAATGATTTGTAAAATTTCAGGTGGCAATCTTATAACATTTTAAACCATTTAAAATGAATAATAAATAAAAAAGTTATGAGGTTTGAAAGTAGGAAAGGTCCAAAGAGAAATAAAACGTGCTTTATAAGTTGGAAAATTTATTTCTTTTCTTGTTATTTTTTCATTATTCATTTTTCTTTGCATTTCAAAAATAATTTCTAGAACTTGTAATAGCATTCCCATAACGTTTTAAATCACTCAAAATGAAACACATACGATGAATATATAAATAATTGATGAATATGTGTCCTTATTAAGTTATAAATAATTATATTATAATCATAACATAGTTGAACAATAGTACTTTGGTAGTGGCGCACCAATGGCCATACTAATTGTATCAATGGAAATCATAGTTGCAAATGTATCCCATAATGGGTGATGGAAATGTGGACACATGGCATGATCGCATGTATATACATTGTACACTAATTGCAACTTTAGTGACACATTTATAATAATTATGAAGTAGTTGCCACATGTAATTACAATGTGACTCCTGAAAAAGTCAAACATGGTTGATTACATATGTATGTACGACGTGTATAAATTACCATATAGAAGATTCATTTTCAACTCATTTGCAACTGTAATACAACTAATTGATTTTCTAACGTGACAATTTATTTATTAATACACTATATTTTTAAAATGATAGTTGCACAAAGTTGCAATACCCAAAAGATAGTCACATAACAGTTGTATGTGAATTGTTTTTTGAATTTTAGTTACAAGATAATGTGGTTTAGGTAAACATAATTTCTCATAGTGAAAATTAACAATTGAGAGGAGGCGAAGGAGGAATCAAGGAATAATAGTTTAGCAAACGGGGCAGATTGTAGGGTTTGGAGCTATAGGTAACAAGAGATAAAGAATAAAAAATTAGCAGAGAAAATTTTAACTAAGGTTAATTTTATTTTCTTCAACTTTCACCTAATGTTTTGGTTTTGGTTAGGGCTTTTGTTTCATTTTGAACTAGTGGAACACTTAGGATTTTAGTGAGATTAACTACTAGTCTACAATTTGTTGGCATTAACATGTTGTAGAGAGCTTTGGATTTTTTGTAGGTTTTTTTTTCCAAGGTTTAGGTTCTTGTGGAAGTTAAAAAAATAGAGTGGTTTTTTAGGTGTGTAGGCCTAAACTTGAGGATAATATTTTCGATTGAAAATTTTGTCCCAAAAAAATAAAATTGACATCTATTTTTAGTTGATGTTGTACATAGTTACTATAATGGATTGGGATTTTTGTGAAAAGGGTATCTAGTCCACCATATTAGGCTTCCTTCCTTGTGGGCGTCAAATGTCCTATGTCCCATAGTTCATAATGTCCCATCGAACCTTGTCATTCCCATCATCCATTTGTTTTATCATGTGCCACCACAAACCTAATTTCCACTCAATTTCCCATGCAAACCACACACCTCCCACTAATTCCCCCTCCCATTTTAACAAACCATGTACCACCCACTAATTGCCCCTATTGGCCCCTAACCCTTCGTGTGAATGTGGGACCCCAAACTTACATTTTCCTAAACCCCCTTGATCATGAACATGTAGGACCTTTTCCCCCTTCCACTCTACCAGCCCTTCTAGTTGCATATGATCAAACACCCCAACCTACCTTCATCTCCTTAACATGTTTGTAACCTCCACCTAAAGTCTTTTGCCCCACCTATTAGCACCCAATTGAGGGTTAGCATGTCACCATCATTTTTGTCAAAAACCTAATTCATCTATTCCAAACCCCCATGACCATCCCGATTCAATACCTTCCCTTATTCCCACCTTGTTTGCATAAGCGTGGACTTGGGTTTTGTCTTTGGATGTCTTTTGGTCTTTTCATTTAGGCTTTTGTTGTTTTCGATTATATAATCGCATTCATGTGCTCTACAACGTGACGTACATGTCGCGTTTCATTTTTCATTGGATAAGTTAGCACAAGACCCTTATGGTGTGGCAATTAACATTTGTTCCTTTTGTTACCCCAATGGTATCTTGTTTTGCTCCTTTGTGGTAGGGCAATGGTGCATAAGGAAATGCAAATTCGATTGAAACGTTTTCTAACAAGCGATTGATAAAACTTGTAAGAGGAGTTTTTTTTACAAGCCCAAAAATTGGTGACAAGTTCAAAGTTTGGTGATTCTTCTCCAACATGATCCCATAACTCATAAACACAGTCTAGTTTTTAGACATGCAGGGGAATATTATATACCAACCCATGCCTTGGCACCATTTTCCCCTACACCCACATCTTTTGACACCACTTTAGTTCTCACCACATTACACCTTGAATCATATGGTTATTTCCCACTTTTCCTAGAAGACTATGAACTAGACCAAGACCTTGAATTTTCTTTTGATTCCTTCAAACTAACATTCCAACACATGCCCCATTTGTTAGCAAGTGGTTCTTATGGGATGGTTTTTGAACACCTTTGATATTGCTTTCACCTGGAAGATTCAACGAGTGGATTTTTAAAATTATTTTAATTTTGTTCTAATATTGGTAAAGTCACATTCCACCTCAAATTGCATGTGTCCTTGGCTCGGCCCACCTCTTAGCCATGACCAAACCTTTAGGCAAAGTTCATCCCATTGTAATGGGGGGAACACTATATCAATTCACAAGTTGTGCCTTATGTTTTCAATTTTGTGATGCCTTTATAACACATTTTCTCCCCACACCAATTTAGAATTGCAACTAAAGGCGGTTGTGAAATAATAGTCAACAACATTAGGTGCACCTTAGACCTTTACCGCAACTAGGTTATTTTCTAACTAGATGTGGCAAACACCTTCAATTTGATGTCAAGAAAGGTCATATTTCAATAAATTCATGTAATAGGTGGAAACATCATGCAATTCATCCCTTTTGTTCATGCATTTGAATATCCTTTATTTTATAGCCATCATAATCATGAAGGTGATGTCACAATCATATCGTTTACCATGAGAACTATCAAGGTGATCCTTTGGGAGGGGCACTATTTGCATTAACCCATTTTAGGACTTTGCATTCTATAACCAATCATTTCCCTTCTTATCTATTTCCATCCATTGCAAATGACACTCACATCATAGGTCCCCCTTTTATTGTATCATTTACATATAAACATTTTCAAACTGAATTTTATGTGATAGGTTTTTCTATCCAAACTAATAAATGTGTAGCATGGTCATCTTTTAGCCTATTGCTTGACTTTAACACCCCATCCTAGTTTACCAACCCATCAGAAGGAATTATAATATTGGGAGTTCCATTGGGAACTTCATCATTCACATTATCTTTCATAAAATATGTCATGTTAAAAAATGTTTCACATGTGAATCTTCTTCCTAAAATGGGTGATGTTTAGGTAGCTTTTAGAATTTTAACTCATTATTTCATGTAATGTCCATCATTTTTCTTATGATGTACACCTCTTTTTTCCATCTTCATAAAATCCTTTATTTTTTTTAGTCTTCCCTTCAAGTGTTTGGGTGTTTCTTGGGTCTAGGATCTTTTGACAACTCAGAAGGACCTCTAGCTTGTAAACAAGGTTCTTTCCCAATAACTTTGGATGACATCGGGCTCAAATCACGGAAGGGCCTGTACTGAGGCTTCTCCTGTACATATTGGTTATACGGATTTTGGAGCATCTCCCAAAACTTGGGACTTGTAAAGAAAATTGTAGAACCAAAAAAATTAGAATTATAGAACATGAAGACCAAGCAAAACTGTGGAGCGCAGAGCCACGCAGGATATTTTCGGGGAAATGATGCATCTCCCGGAATTTGGGAATTCTAATGAAAATTTCAAAGTGTTCGATGGCGCCAAAACGTCGCCGCTAATTTGGCGCCACCGGGCTTCTAACTCGATTTGGCGCCAATCTGCCCAAAACATGCCTCCTGCTTTGGCGCTCTCTCTTCTGCCAACACATTCTCCAAACTAATGACATCGATTGAGTGTGTGTGTGTGTGAGAGAGAGAGAGCGTTCGCGTGTGTGTGTTTTCGGTTTTTCTCTGGCGATTTCAAGTCTTCAAGGCAAAGGATTAGGAGGCTGGTGAAGGGAGATGGAGGAGGAACAAATCCGAGTGAATTGCAATCTGAGTCCGTTTTGGGATGATGGGCTGGAATTAGGGTTAGACGTGTGCACATCATCTGATGAGGCTTGCTGCAAGCATCATTTGAAATAGGGTTAGGTGAGAGTGCACAACATCTGAGGAGGGTTGCTGCAAGTATCAATCCATGCTTGTTATCTTCGAAGTGTTTTTCTTTTTCGGTCCCTGGTTTCTTAGTAGGAATGAGTTCTGAGTTTCTTTATCTGAATTCCGAGTGCAATTCTTTTCTTTGTTGAATGTGTTGCCGGAGATGTCAATACAATTCATTTGCAGCGCGGAGGTGATGTCTTTGTTGTTGTGGCAACTTTGGAACAGAATTGGCATAGAAATGTCCCTTTTTCACTCACTTCCAAAGCAGTAATAAAAGGTAGAGACATCTCTGAATTCTACTTTGAAGTGCTAGTAGCACTTTGCATTCTGTGGGATCCTTTTCCTTCAGTAGATTGAGAGAATGGATGTTATGGGCACATATGGATCAGAGCGCACTGTCTCTACTGAGGTTTACATTCCCCCCAGCCAAAACACATGCAATCGTGCTGCTTCAGAACCTTCTGGGAGACCTGAAGTTGATGGCAGATTAGCTGCAAAGAGTGTCGGAAACCCACAGCATGACACCTTTCGAAGTAAAAGGTCAAGATCACATTCTGAAAATGCTCAACAGAGTACCATGCAGAAGAAGCTGAGGACTAGCCAGTTGGCTGCAGCAGATGTCAGAGCAGCAGTAGGGCTCACTGTAACGGCTGCAGAGGCTATGGTGGTTGCTGCACTTCTGGGAGAAGACAAAACTATGTTGGAGAGTGTAGTAGCTCCTTCAGTGGTTTTGGAGGCTGCTATTAGCTTGCGACGAGCACGCCAGGAATGTGGACTCGATGAGTATACTCTAGATGCAAACCCCCCACCTTCTGGGTTGATTGATGCTCAGGAACTGTCTACATGTGGAGACGACTTGATTCATCATTCCTGTGCTCCAGAGGAGGAAGATGGTCTATTAGAGACCCTGGATGATTGTGAAATTCTGGAGGCTTTGGCAGATGTTGGTGTTTTGGGAGCTCCAGGCAAGTCTCAAATCCTGTACTGAAAATTAGTTTCCCCCTACTTCAAAGCATAGCAGTGTAGTCAGGGAAGTGTGCAGAAGGAGTGCATGCTTTCTGACAGGCTTCAGGCTCCTATTACTCTGTGCTGCAGAGCCAGGCGAGATGGCTACTGGTGATGGTGCAAGCAAACATGAGGCTCGTGGCAATGATCACATGACAATGGGGTTCAACTCCTTTCCACATGAAGCAGCACTTTGCAGCCAGCATGCACCTGAGACACCTCACCATGTGCCCAACGTCAGTGTCCAACCTCTTAGCATAGTCTCTAAAGACAAAGACATTAGTCTGCTCCAGCAAGAAGTACATGAAAGAATAACAGAGGGGCCAGAGATTGGGGTGGTACATCGTGAAGTAGAAAATCATTCAAAAGAAGGGCAGGGTTGTGTTTCGTCTTCAGTGGGTCCAGAACTGCCTCCATTACAGATCCCTAATGTGAAGGACTCTGTTCTGTCTGCTGTGAATACCTCTCTTATCATGACAGAAGTTGTAGATGCCAACAAGCTCGCTGTGAGAGAAGACAACAGTTGTGTTGCTGCTGACAATAGCACTGCAAAAAGGCAGTTGCCACAGGTGTATGAGGTTAGTGTCACCTACTTTCTAGATGATGTGTTCTAAATGATGTTGGGATATCTGCTTCAAGAAGAACCAAGAAGGAATTGACATAAACTCACCCAATCTTCTGAATTGGATTTGCGGCTATTTAGGTGGTGCATTTCTATTGTCTAATGTCTGGAGCAGGTTACCTGTTAGTCTTCTCTATGCTTGACCTGGTCTTTTTGTTGTTGCAGGGAAGCAAATATGAGAAAATTCATAAACCTTGCACATTCCCTACAGCAGGTGAGTATGCAACAGAAAATGCAGAGGTCACCACAACAGAGAGGAGGAGTGGGAATGCCAATCTTTTCTTGTCTGAAAAAGAGGTTCCTGAACGTGACACAAGATTGGGAGTACCAGAACTTCAATGTGGCATGTGGGACAAAAAAGAGGACAGCACTCAACAAGAGAGTAATATTCAGATTCTTCACTCAGAAGGAAATCTGCACAGCACTGAGCTTGTCACTCCAATGTGCATAATGTATGATAGAGATAAAGGGGCCTCATGTCCAACCTCCAAACTTTACTCAACATTCAGTAGCCGATGGTTTGGAGGATGGACTGGCAATGTAAGATTCTTCACTTCTGCTTCTGTGCCATCTGCTTCCATTTTGAAAGGGATGACTGATTGAAGAGGCTTATATTTGTGTTTTCTTGGCTTCTATCTTATGTGTCATGTCTCGGCTGCTGTTCACATGTCTGAATTGGCTTAGACTCCTCTACTCATGCAGGGAAATATAACAAGTGAGAATCAAGCAGCAGCAGACAGCAGGAGAGTTTTGATTCAAGCAGAACTGGAGACAAGATACTCACTAGAGCCTTGGGATATTGGTACAGAAGATGCAGTGCCTGAGCAAAGAGCAGCCTTGAATCATCACAGAGCTCATCAATCTGAGCATCCACTACTGGATGTCCAGCCTGTTGCAGACTCAAAGCACCTTATTCATCCCTCTGAACTTGTGGGAGGAGGCATAGTTGACAAAGCAGATAACAACAGAGAACTCTCTCCACAAGCCTTTGGCTCAACAGATTTTGAATTCCATGTAGACCCACTCTCTTCCTTTGTGCCATGCAGCATTGCAGAACCTGCTGTCTCACATGTGGTCCCACTTGCTGCCAATGTTGGATGGTTGGACCTGCATGTTGCGGTTGAGAAGAGGAGTGATGTGCTGGGAGAAATAGAGCCAGGTGTGTGTGATTCTGTAAGGCGCATACATGTAGACTCACTCCGGCCATACAGCACCTCTGTGAACCCCTGTGAACGTGCTGCCACCCCTCCTAATTCACTACATTTTCTTCTCCATGCTGCTGAGGTTGCAGGAGCCAAGCAGCATGGTGCAGCAGCTTCTGGGGAGATTGATCCTGTCCCAATCCTTGGCAAGCAAATGTTGCCCAGTAAGTCAAGAAATTTACTAGATGAAGAGGGGACATGCAGACCTGTCAGTCTAGGTGCTGTAGAAGGGGCTGCTGGTACTGCAGCAATGAAGTCTTGTGCAGGATGTCAGGCACATGCAACTCCATCAAAGGATAAAGATGTGGGCTTGGAGCAGAATCACTTGATTGGTGGATATTCCTGTGAATCCAGCAGCCAAGGGGGGTTCCCCCCTCTACACATTTGGAAAAAACGGCGGCTCAGAGCATGTAGAGTTGTTGAGTCCGATATTCAAAGTGGTGAAGGTCAGTGGAGTTAATCAGGACATTTGAACCTTGTGTTGCTGAGTGTTGTTCCATCTGTGATGTTTATATCACTCAATTTCTTTTCTTGGTTTGATGACAATTCTAATGTGACCCAAACTCTAATGGGTTGCAGGGCAAGCCCCATTCAGCAATTCTGCTGCTCTGAATAAAGGAGTCTCTAGATTTCCTGGAGATCCAGGAGCAGATGAACCTGCACAGGTGGCTACAGAGGAAGTACAAGAGCATCATCCATGGGAAAGCAGGGAAAATGTGGATGTTGAAGATGAAGAAGCCCTTCCACATAAATCACAGAGCATCATCAGACATGGTAGAACCCTCCAGAGGGCATGAACTATGCAAAATACAGTGGGCTTTCTGTTGGTGCCGGGACAGTGGAATAAGGATGATATTGTGGGGAAGAAGGAATGTGAATCTGTAGTGGTGAAATGGAAGAGGTCATTGGTAATGATGCTCCTTCATCCACATATGTGCTCTTCTTGTCACTCAGTCAACACCTTGTTAGAATTGCTGAAAGGTTTCTTTTGTCTGTTTGGCAGGATTGAAGATGAGTATCAGACCAAGCAAGTCAAGGACTCATGATAAGAAACTCTCCAAGGTTGTGGGTCAGAAAATTGTCACAGTCACCAGGAAGCAAAAAGTTGCAAAGAGGAACAGTACTTCAAATAGGGGTGAAAAGCAAGGTCTGCTGTTTGATGGTTTACAGTTTTTGCTCACAGGGTTCTCATCTGATAAGAAGGATAATCTAGCTAGGATCATAGAAGAGCATGGGGGTGTTGTCCTTACTGACATTCCACGGCCTCCTCATTTGCGATCAATAAGGAGGAGGAAGGGTGAGGCAGACGAAAGGCCTCCAATTGTAATTGCACCTCAGCAGGTTGATGATCACATCATTCTTGGGCTAAATAAGAATGAGTTAGTTATCTGTTGAACATCTTGCAGAAAATAATTCAGAGTCTGACATTCTGTGTGCCAGAATTTGAATTGTGATGTTCACTAATTGCACCTCTGCAGGTTAATGATCACAGCATACTTGGGTCAAATAGGATTGAGTTTGTTCTCTGTGGACTTCTTCCAGACAAGAAATTGAATCGTGATATTCTTCATACCAACTGTGAACTCTAATGTTGTGTGTGAACTTGCTGCAGGTTCGCACACCCAAATTTTTATTTGCATGTGCTGTTGGGTTCCCTGCTTTGAAACCCACATGGATAAGTGAGTCAATCTGCAGGGAGGAGTTACTACCTGAAACCAGGTAAGACTGTTCAGGATTCAAACCTTCTGTGCATCATGAATTGCTTGATTTCTCATTGCCTTTAGTTCCCCTTACTTCCAGCATGTATGTTTTAAGGTCTGTATGGAAAGATGCATGGGAGGTAGCCTTCTCTGACAGAAGCAACTTTGCTTTCATACCCACTTAGTGAGTTGTTGTGGAGTACTGTGCAGTTATTGGCATAAGCCTAAGAAGTCAGCCAGGAAGCTGGTTGCTGGTCAAAAAGGCGCCAGGGATGTGTCTCCCTCAGGAAACAAGCTCCAGGAGGACTCTATATTTCACAACCTTAAGATTTACCTTCATGGCAAGCCATCATTCTGTACTCAGATGAAGGCTCTCATTGAGGCATTTCTCTTCCCTCTCTCTACTATCTTTGCTTCACACAGACTGGTCAATGAGTATGGCCACAAGGTTCTGGCAGTTGGTTATCTATAGAGTCTCTTTTTGTGCATGGAACTGAGGCAGTATCAGCAATGTGGCAACATTATATTTTTCATGCTGGATTGTAGTCTTGTCCTTTTATGTTTTGTTTTAGCAAAGAACTATGATCTGCAGACTGCCATAGCATGCACAATAGATGAACATCATGCCTCTACATTAATTTGGGATTGCTGTTGCAAATCCCTAAGGGGTCTCACGAATGCCATAATTCTTGCACCATGAAGAAATTCATATGACTTTGAGGTTAGCAAATATGCGAAGGTATGCAATTTCTTTTTGGTAGTAGTTTAAATGATGGTGTTCTTACAACAATATTGCAGCATGGAGGTGGCAAGGTGGTGAGTAATATCAAAGCTCTGGATCCGAAAAAAAATGCCACCAGGAGCTTTATTTGTCTTGTAGCAGCAGAGGAACCATGCAAGGTGCCGGACAGCCTTCGCCATTTGATCACATGTTTAGAGCTGCCCCTCATGGTATGTCTAGTACCCTAACATTTCAGTTCATTGAGCTCTGAGTGGTGAGGTGGCTTATGCCCTAGTCAGGAGGAAGAGGGTGCTCTGTAGGGGGTTCTCTTTTGGTTCACACTTATGGTTTTTGTAACATATCTGCAGGCAGGAGAGTGGGTGGTAGACAGCTTGCTGATCAGAAGATGTCTTCCATTACCACAGTCAGCTGCAAGCCACTCCCTGGCCTTGTCAGAACTGAATACACAACCTCAGTATGACAGCAACACTGGTCGAGGGGTTGAGAGGCGACCCTTAACTAGGGCAGGCACAAAAATGAAGAGACAACTTGTTCAAGCATCTCTGATAAAACCTAGGAGGTCACAAAATAAACTTGCTGGATGGAGCTTTATAGGAGTGAGCTCCCCAACACCACTTCCAGTTCCACAAATGGCAACAGGACTCTCAAAAGAAATTCTGGATGCTTTTGCAGGGCAGCAGCTGAACAGAAAGGGTATTTGCCATTACAGTGGTGTTATGATCAACCGTGTACAGTACCTCCTTGGAGATGTCGTAGAGGTCAGATTCTTTTGTCCAAGGATTTTTTTATTGTGGAGCTGGTACGATGAATTATGATCAGAGACTATGATTGTTGACTCCACACTCATGAGAGCATCTGTGCCTTGGTTCTTGTCAGATCTGCTCATTGATATCAACAGACAGCACTTTGTATGTGGCTCGAATTGAAGGCTTGTGGTCTCATGAGCAACACCCCAGCAGAGCACCAAAAGGTAGTGCTCGCAAAAATGCAGTGATGCGATGCCGGTGGTTTTATCATCCTTCAGAAACAGGATTCCCTTGTTCAAGGTCTCCAGATGACCTCTACCTTTCTAATCACTTTGATGACAATGTGTCGGTGAGCAGACATACTCAACATCCTTCGACAGAATCTTCTCTTGGTTCTGTTTTGAAAAGACTTGTGTTCTAAAAACTGTCACTGACTGCAGGTTTCTTTTTCAATCAATGGTGATGCAGATTGACAGGATTGTGAGGCGGGTCAAATTGACTTTCATAGTAGATGGCAGTGTCATCTCTACAGACTGTAATGGTGATACTTCAAGGCCCTCCTATGATGCTGAGCCAGTTAAAAACTACAATAGCAGTTTTTTTTATGACCATGAAAATGAGTCATTGCATCAAATAAAATTTACTGCGCATTTATGACCCTTGTTACTGGTTTGTATGACTTCTCCCTGACATGAATTCTGAGTTGCTTTTCCAAATGCAAACGGTTATTTGCTCAGCAGCAAATTTGCTGGCTGTAGAGAAAATGCACTGATTAGTAGCAGTAATTGTTGATGAAGTGGGGATTTTATGGAGCTTCACACTGCCATACGTATTGCTATTGAAGGTCAACTGATGTGTGAGTGGTTGCTTTCTTTCAAAACTGGTGTTGGTCTGGTATTGACTTTTGAACATACCAGCGTGGTCCTGGTATTGGGTATTTAAAAGAAAGTTGAATCAGCGATCATGGCATTGGGTCCTTTAAAAAGTTTCATTGGAGCCTAGTCCTGGTATCGATGTTGGGTCCAAGACTGATTTTTGGCTGGTATGATGCAGGTATGTGCCTGGTATTGAAGTTGGTATAAGCCAGGTATATATCTGACATTCTGAAGGTTGAGGGCATCTTATCTTATAGTATGCATTGCTTTGGAAAATGCATTTTTGGAAAGGGATGAATTATTGAAAACCAAATGAAAACATAAGAAATAATAAAATAGTTCATCGTCACTGGTATTGCATAGCAATGTGGAGCCCAAATTGGAGAACATATAAACTAAGTGAAGTTCTGCAACAGATGAACACACCTAATTGACTCCCTATTGCCTTCACTTGGAAAAACCCAACCCCTCCATCTCCTCCCACCCACTCCCCTGAGAAGTCATTGCATGCCTTACTTTCATCACAATTATAACAAAATTGACACGGACTTCTTTGTTCAACATGCCATTCAAAGACTATGTGGCCACACTCCATATGGTACTCAAAGAATTATCCACCATTTTTTTTTTTCCCTCGGTGCATCAATTTGAAATTAAAAAAACCATTTTTTAGCTCATTAGGAGTTTAGGGGTTATTAACAAACCATATGGTCATTTTGCCTTCCATCTAAAGCAAAGCGTGTCCATTGAATGATTTGGGAGTTGGAAAGTTGCCAAAATGGGGTAATCTAGGAAAATGAAACTATTGAGGAAAGATGAAATCCCAACAAATTACATTCTCATTTATTGTCCAACTTTCCAAAAAGTTATAAATTGTTTAATACTAGCTAAGCATTTCAAGGAAGTTGAGCTCAATGAAAGAGGAATAAATGGTAAATTGGTAATTCATAAAATTTCATCCACCTTGCTTCGATCCGAAAGACCATTTGTAAACTGATGCACTGCATTGAAAGTCATCCAATTTCAAGCATGTAAAAACATTATCATGAAAACTGGGAACATTCAAGTTTTTATTTTGGGTTCCAATTTTTTTGTGGCATTGCTCTAATGGTGAATCATATACATAAGTATGACAAATATAAGCTGAGTGGGGAATTTCCTTCTATGATACCCAAATTGAAGGGGGCCAGGAGGGTGGGGGGTTTAGTTTTTACCATGGTACAAATGTAGTAGGTGCTGGTTACCCAAGGCTTTGCTATAGGTGTTATGAAATGTCAAAAGAAGTATATTAAGTATGTATATTATTGTAATGAACTTTCCACAACACCATTTATGATGTGAACAAGGCTTGTGCAAATAATTGAGGGGCCTACCATGCAATTTAGGAGAGAGTTGAAAACAAACCCAAGGGTGTTATTTGGTCCAATTTTAGGGTTGTCGGAATTGTTTGTCTTAATTTGTTTCTTGTTGGGTCCAATTGGAGTGTTAGAAGGTATGATTAATGATCACTTTTGTTCTGTGCTCTTCTTCCCACGAAGAGCTCACTGAACCAATAGGAGGGAGGGGCATGGGGAGGAGCAAGATTTTGTTGTAGCATCATAACTACTCTCACTCATGTTTCTCATAACCCCAATTGGGTAGGGTTGGATCCAAGTATAGTTTTTTGGCTTCATTACCCGACAACTATAAACATATCTTGGATTCATGTAACTTATGGAAAGAAGTTGACAATTTATGTATGTATGTAGTGCAACAACACAAACCAAACACCAAAGAATCACACTAGAGACGCCACAAAAGATTTTGTGTAAGTTAGCCAAATCCAGTAATCTCGTAGAAAACCCCATGGGTCGTGCATGGGACATGAAACGATAATTGGTGTCCAAAAGCCTGCCAGGGAGAAGAATGTATCTCATGCATTCAGCACTGCTGTAGCCTATCCCGAACTGTGGATTAGGGTCTCTTCTTGTGGTCTCATGTTTAAGTATAGGAGAAGGGCCTGAAGTACAGGCCCTTCCCTGATTTGAGATCTGTGCCCGAGGCCGGTAGGCTGAGGGAACAGGTCGAAAATCACTGAAGGGCCTGTACTCATGTCCTTTTCCTAAGTAAAGCAGAGCCGGGATTTTTTCACTTTTTAGAAATAGTGACAGGCTGGCTGGTACGTTCAGCTGGTCAGAAGATCCCAGTACAGCCTGGCCGGTACCAGTTTTTTGCGGTTATTTAATTTGATTTTTCTTAATAACCTCTGGGTTTTGGTTTTTTTGAACGTTTTGGAAATCAAAGAACCTCCTAGTTTATTTATATGTGCAATTGCTTCTTATTAGCATTAGGTCAAGGCTCAGAACCAGTTCTTCGAATTTTGGGGAGCTGCTGGCTAAAGGTACATATGCTGCAGTACTCTAAATTTGGCACTTGACCTCAATGCTGAATAATTAAATTATTTTTAAAAATGTGTTTCCAACACATTAGACATTATTTTTCAATGTTTTTGGTTCACATAATTAAAATTATTTATATTTTCAACTTGAATGAATGAAGAAAGAATCATTTTTAATCCATTTTGATGCACACCATTCATTTGTTACATTTCTTGGTTCTTGTTTGCATGTGCCTTTACGTGAATCCTTGTTTACCATTGAGGGTTCAATGTCATTGAGATGGTTCAATTGCTTCCATGACTCTAATGGAATAGTAACAAATCTGCTAATCATCTCCACCTTGTGAGCAATATACTCATTTTTAATGATTTGGTTACTCTCGTTGGAGCAATTCAGGGGGGGGAAAAAAAAAAAATCTTGCATACTTTGCAAACTAATATGCAATTTCATTAAATGGTACCCAGTTTCGCTCAGTACCTATATGGTTACAGTCAAATTGGGGAGGAAACAAGGACGATAAAGTCAAACTAGGGTCCAAAGACAGGATCACTTTAAGGATATATTCCTCATTAATTTCTTCAGACAATCTTGATTCTTTGTCCCAGTCAAGTGTGTTAAGTGAAAAAAAAAGGTCCACAAGAGAAGAGTCAGAGCCCAATAATTGAAGAAAGATGTGTCCTCTTTTGCCAAGACCAAAATGGTTTCAATCCCTATTGATGGAAAGGATCATCCCCACAATAGCATAGCCCAATTTCACTCATGATTATTGATGCTTTAGCTCTGGAGGGAAGAAGAAGACAAAGAGCCAAAGGCTCAATGGAACAACAGACGAAGCAATTGCAGTTGATTTGTACACAATGCAAAGTGACCCTAATTTGCACACAACACAAGTGACCCAAGCAGTGAACCTTCTTGAAGCTCTTCTCAATTATAAAAATGAGCACACTTCATTTGCAAAAACCCTAAACCTTAAATCCTAAACCCTAAAACCATATAAGGTTAGTCTGGATTAGTTTATAAATGAGCACCCCTCATTTGCAAAACCCTAAACCTTAAATCCTAAACCCTAAAACCCATTAAGGTTAGTCTAGGGTTAGTCCATCAAATCCAGTGTGAGGTGCTTATGTGTAGGATAAAGCCCAAGGTCACCAGCTTTACTTATGAGAATAAGGGCCCATGTGAGGTGGATCTGATTGTGGGTGTGATTTCGATAAAACTGAGCATGAGCTCAATTTCAACAAAGCCCACAGTTGAGGGTTTACTTAGTAGCCCTAAGATCTGCTCCAATACCCGATGGGTATCAAAAATGAGAAAAAAAAAAACAAAAAGGCTGTTTAATTCAATGATAAGAGTAGATTAGTAATACTAGTGTGGCCCATGTTGTTAGCCCAAGTGTGAATAGGACTTAACAATAGAGCCCAATTGTGAAAAAACCATTTAAAATTTAAGTTAATTTTCAATAACAAAGATTACTCAAAAATCATATCTCTAGCACTTTAGGTCTGAAAATTTCTAAATTACCTTCATTAAATCCTACTCATTCATTGAGGGCTTACCATGAATACCAAGAGCACAGCCAAATTTCCCTATTATTTTTCGTTTTGATTTAAATGAAATTTAAATGAAAACATATTTCAATATTCAATAACTTCTCCACTATCGGTCATAACATTATGGACCCAACTTGGTGCACCCTTACTCATCAAGGGCTTTCCAAGGTACCAAGAGCCTACCAAGAGACACCATGGTTTGGTTTGGGAGATCTCAACATGACAAACAAAACAAACCATCTTCCTTCATAGATAAATATTAACATGCAAGGAATTATAATTCCAGTGACAATGTTTCATTGGAACTGGTTTATGTAGGATGAGGTATTTTAGTGATTGTCATTGTGACAATTCTAGAGTCATTCCAAATTATAATTCATCATATTTCAAATTTCATTTTAAGATCTTGTGTTATTATTTGTTTTGCACCCTCTCAGTGTTTTTTTCTGTTTGTATCTTGTTGTGAACTTATTTTTAAAATTAGACTTTTGTTAACATTTTGCCTACCAAATCAAGAATGAAAATTAAATTAATTAATCAAACATAATAACATATAATGAAATTTATAAAATTTTATTTTTTGAAAAGACAAAACTGATTACAACAAAATTATTATGTCCACAAAAAAATAAAATTAATCATTATCATTGGTAGTGTGAAGCAGCATGGAACTCAAATTGTCAACTTATATAATAAGTGCACAACATTGGTTTGAATTCCTTGAAGAGAAACACTTTTTAAAACAAAATTAATGGTTTTGTTGCCCACATCTTCAAACCTTCTTATTTCAACTCATTTCTTGCTCCAATGCTTTAATATGCCCAAGTTTTGTCCATGGATGATTAAACAAACAACTTCCTCACCCAATGGTGGTCTATTTAGGCGCATCAAAGCATATGTGTCTAGTTCTTGAGAATTTTTTTTAAGGTTAATTTTGGAAGCTAAGTTGGTGAATGCTTTCAAGTTGCACTTTCTTGTAGCAACTACGAGAGGGAGGATTGTAACCAACTAGGTTGAGTGGATGAATTGAAATGATGTTCCCAAGTTTCCATGACATGTTCCCCCCAAGATGTTCCCAATAGCACCACATTGTATCTCATATGTTTTGTCCAAAAGTTGAACTTTCACAACATATAAAGTTCTATGGGCCTTTCTTTCCCTGCATTTATTATTATTATTTCATATAATTAAAATAGTAATATAAATAATAACAATAATGGGGTCTAAAATAGGGGTGTAATAGTACTAATA
>Ga0209611_10003766_pt1 | contig 26136 bp, 20 predicted proteins | sample S1TSphgellanicum_3_FD_187693 | JGI IMG/M metagenome (GOLD analysis project Ga0209611, IMG submission 187693) | Host-associated microbial communities from peat moss isolated from Minnesota, USA - S1T2_Fc - Sphagnum magellanicum MG (SPAdes) (version 2) | ecosystem: Host-associated > Plants > Peat...
AAAAGGGGGGGGGGGGGGGGTCACAATTTATTACCCAGTTCCATTTCCCTACTCTTAGTTTTCTTTGTTATATCCTTTTCCTTTATCTATTGTAGATAACTATCTTATTTTTCCTTCTAACAATTTTCTTCCCTTCCTTTCTTGGTTAAATCTTTTTTTTTTGGTTGCAAACATCTATCCTATCCTTCTCTACCACTCCCTTCTCCCTGCACTTAACTAGTTACAACCTTAAATTAGGTCAACCTCATGCAAACATCATCAAACCAAAATTACAACAAAGTTTTACCAAAAAAAAAATGCCACACTTCCAAAAAGTGGTTACAATGTAGTTTTGGTTCAATCCCTAAGTCTTCCACTCCTTTCTCATTACTAAACCCTAACATCATCTCTACATTATTTTCCTCCATTACAATCTTACCTCCCAACTACATATATCTCCAAAATTCTCTACCACACCCAAAATAGTCTTTTTCCCACTCTACTTATGTTGGATAGCTTAAGCTCTAGTTCCTCTTCATTATCTTGCTTTCACAAGAGGGTAGACCCTTACTTTTTGTTCCTAGGTTTTATAACCAACACTCCTAGTTTTTTCTTCCTTTCTACTCTTCTTTTCTTGCATAAGCCAAGTCAAGGTATCTCTTCTTGACTTTTCCCCATTCACCTCTAGTCACCATGCTCATGAAATGCCTCCATTTGAATAGCTGCCATCTCACCATTTGATGATCTTGCTTCCATTCTTTAGGGTGACTATTGATTTGATTGCCCTTGAGAAATTGATGTAGCAAAACTTTTTGTAATGGGCCCTTTTCACAAAAATCTTTGTTGTGCTTATTCTAGAGTTATAATAACAATTCATATTGAATTCTCATATAAGCAAACCCCATTTGTCTTTATAGGCATGACCATTTTGTAGGTAGGTGCCCAAAAAAACTTATAGACATCACACTAACATAAATTTTCTTCCATTGCATCATAGTTTTTGAACTAATTATGAAGATCAACCTTAACCATTGAAATTAAGTGTTCATCCCTCTTTGCTTGGGTTAATACAATTATTTCTTCACACTCCCAATTCAATGTTGTTGATTTCTTTGTGTTAACTTTGATTAAATTGGAACTTGAGATTTTTTTTTTTTCTTTTGTTTTGTTTCTTTGTTAGACTGCCTTTATCCACTTTCTTGATAGGTTATGGAATTCAACTAATCATTTTGTTTAATTCTATTTTGGAGATCATGGATGTGCATAAAATCAAAGAATGTGTAATATTTTTAAGGTCATGTTTTCACATTGTTCTTGTGGGTTGTTATAATTTTCATAGCGCTTGATGGTGTGATGACAAGAGACACACGTCCTTTTAGTGATGGTAAAAGATTTGATTTGACAATTGTAGAGAGACATTTTTAACAATGATAAAGAAACACGAAATGGTTCTAATGATGGTTGGTGCACACTTCCAACAATGGTAGTGAAATTTGAAAAATTATGAATATAACTATGAAAGGAAAAACACAATCATGTTAGTAATGGTGGTCAATGGGGAAGGTTCAAATGCATTGCCAATGGTGGAGAAAGGATGAAAAATTTGTTATGGAGCATGGACTTATAAATTCAAATTATGGCCTTCTAAAAAATATCAAAATTTTACATTAAAAATTTGGATTTTGGAAGAACACAACAATTTATAAGATTGTTTAAACATTGTTATAACATTATGTAACATACAGGATGTTGCTTCAACAATTTTGCTACTTAACATTGCATACGTGAATGGTGTCTAATCATTAGAACTGATGAGAGGTGCCAATAAGTACTTATACATTCATTATTAACCTAAAAGAAGGATTGCCCATTTTCTAAGGTAAATATGGTTCATATTTGATTTTGTTAACATTGGTAGGTTCTAGTTTAAATTAGAGAATCACGAATCAAAGTATTTTGAAAAATCAGAATAAGAAAACCATTGGCTCCAATTATTTAAATATCTCAAAAAACCATCACCTGTTTCATCATAGATTTGGGAAAGATTTGGTTGTTTTTTGGGTACTTATTCGACTTTTAAAATTATTTTGAAAATCATGGTTATATATCAAAATTGGGTATTTAACTTTGTGAGAACCATGGTTATGACATTGATAATCACTTTAATAACCATTGAGGTCTATTCTGATGTTCTATCGGTATATATGGTTAAACTAGTGTATCAACTTGGGTATGAGCCTTAGTATTAAAAACCGTACCAATTTGGTAATAAGGTCTTGCCAATACCTAGATTCATATGAGACCAACTTGGTCTTTGCATTTGCTATTCCTCGACTTATAACAAATTAGCCTCATCTTCGCAACCACTATACTGTGATTGTTACTAGGACCTAAGGTTTTTAAAGTGTTACACTTAAGCCTTGGGTATTGCCTTCGATACTTAAGAACTTGCTTTGTAATGCATACCTGGGTCTTGAGTACTTTTTTAGTAGGGTTAGGCGATTAGTAATGATGAAGGGGGGTGGAGTTACAAAGTGTTGTACCTTGAGTAGTTGTCATTAAGCATATTGAGAAGCTGGTCATTTAATGTGTTGGCCATGTTGAAAGCTCGAAATTATTTGTCATTGAAAATTCAATTAAATTATAAAAAATGATGAAACCCTGCTAAAATGGTTTTGAAAGGAAAAATTAGTTGGGTACCCAATTCACACTTGGGCCAACAGCACATGCTACACTAGTGGTGGGTAATTTGTGGATTGCGATACTTACTAGGTCTATATGGATGTCAAGCTGCATATTCAAATCAAGAGTCATGATGAAACACCAAGCTCAAAATATAGGATGTGCCCATCCCTTGATGTGGTTTGGGTGTCACTGGAGGCTTCTCTGTTGGTTATGGACCAGCCAAAATGCATTGGGAGTTCCATAACATGGTATTTGGGGTGCACACGGAGGGGTGTGAGTAAAAAAGGGGCTCCATTATTCCCATTGCCAAACACACCTTCTGCTTGCCTGATACCTCCCCTCCCTCGCCCCTTTGGAGTGGGCTACCACCACCAGGGCAGCACAAAGGATGGATGGAAAGTGGTCAGGAACCAGTTTTCTGTTGGGTTCCAGTTTCCTAGCTAACCTAGTGGGTTAGCTGTGTTGCTTTTGTTTGCTACCCACCAACTAACAACCTGCTTGCTGGTTGTTAGTTGGTTGCTAGTGAAAACAGCCATTACCTTTGTATAAAACCATCTATTCACTTATAACTCACCTAATTTTCCTACCTATCTACCTAGACATAGGACCTACTTCTTACAAAATTGGGTTACAAAGGTAAAATCAGATATTAACTCTGTTGAGGTTCATCCAAAATTGAGTCATCACGGGCATCAAATGGATGATGCACTAGTGGGGTGCTGGTTCACTTTGGCCCACACGTGTGACTGTGCACCCCAAACAACAACCTCATGTGAGGATTCATGTAGATACACACTTTCAAAATTTCCTCTAGATATATTGGGGGCATGAAATACCCTCCAAACACAAACATGGATTTTTGAACATTTCCAATTTGTTTGCAAGCTCTTTTTGAAAGTATCAAAATGAAAGTTCATCTCTTTGATCATCCTCTGCACTATATGTGCACCTGCCTTTTTTGTGGGTTTTGACTGGGGATTTCACAATCACAATTGCCTCATGATTTGCTTGCAGAAGTTGCATTTTGTACAGTTTAGATGCTGTGCCTGCTTCTAATTACAAACTTGGACCAAATAGTTGATGTGCATACTGGCAACTTGTACCGGAGACAAAAAATAACTCTGCCATTTACTTGGGTAGCCCATTTCAAAATACTTTACATTCTTGTCAGATTCAACATAAATTAACTCAAAAATGAGATGTTGAAGTATTGGAGAAATTCCAGTTGGAAAGTTGTTGAAATTGTAAAAATTTCACTTCAATTTGTGAAAGTTCATTCTACACTTGTTCTTTTAGGATTGAGTTAAATAGGGGATACACCTAATCCTTTCATGGCTGTAATCTAAAATTCCATCATGATTTAATTGTTATGGTTTAGTTCATATTATGCAAGGGGCTGGGTAGGGTTCTAACTGGTTTTATCAGGGCATAACTGATCCAAACCATATCTGGCATTCTTTGCCCATGACTCACATCCATAGTAGACCGGGCAGAAAAAAAGCTGCACCAGCAAATGACTACCTATTCCCCACTTAGCAAAAACCCTATAGAAAGGGTTAATAGGGAACCCTAATATTCTTCACCCCTAAAAACCCTATAGTGATTTTGTTGATAACCCCCAGTTCCAGTTTTTGAAATACATATAAGAGCAGAATCATAAAACCACTGGTTCTTGTTATTTCAAAGACTCAAAGAAACAAGGCTATTTTTGCTTATAAGAACTGGCAAAGAACCATGGGTTTCTGGGCAGTTTTTTCAAGTTTTTTATTTATTGAGGACTATGGTCATTTATTAGACCTAGCCTAGTTCTCTGATTTTCTGAAAATAGTGGTTATCAAATTATGGAAACTGCCCCCATAGCCCCTTGAGGTTTGGCGCAGCATTTTTTTTGGGCAATATGTTGCGAGACTTCAACGACGAAACCAGGGGTGTGAAAACCCCTTTGTTATTTCATTACTTTTTTTTTCAAGATCGCCCTGAAAACTCCCCCATGTGACATGTTGCAACATATAAGTGATACTCATGGTTTGCACTTCACCTACAACCATCAAGTTGTCAAATGTAAACAACATCACCAATTTTTGTTTACTCACGAGCAGTTTGGCTCCATTGTGACTATGATAGATTATGGTTCATTCATCTTCATCGTTAGATGGGGCCATTTGGATTCATCAAATGTCACCAATGGATTAGTAGTTCACCAACAATTGATTTTTTTTTAGATAGATTTTTTTGAGATATTTTTTAGGGACCCAATATATGATATATTAAAAGAAAAGGAACTCAGATGCAAAAAATTTGCTATGAGAAAACCTTACTTCAAAAAAAGTCATGGATTTTTAAATTTTCAGAAATGGACTTTAGTTTCAAAATTTGATATCATAATCATTTTTTGATTGATTTTAATGTTTAAAAAAATTATGTATGTTAAAAAGTTATTTAGTTGAGCTTTTATTTACATAATGTTTATTAACTCATTAATCACTTTGTAATCAATGATAAGACAATAAAATATCATTTTAACATTAGTGAATGGACTTTTTATGAACTATTTTTTTATCAAAATTGGTTCACCTTATCTTATAACCACCCTTGAAAGAGTTGAGGTGGCTGCAACTTCAAACAACATTGCCATTGTGATTCTAAAAGCCATGGCCAACTATGTAGGCCTTACCAATAAAGACATGACCTCCAAATGGATATGCTTTGGATGTGATGTGTGTTTCAAGGACATCATAATGGGGCAATTACACAAGTAAAGGAACAAATAGCCCTTTATGTCCTTGGTGTGCATTCTATGGCACATCAAACAAACTTAATAGTGTTGGTTTTTAGCAAGATGAACTTGGTTGCAAATATTGAAAGTATGTTACAATCATTATATGCATTTTTCTCACACAATCCAAAGAAGTTCTTAAAGTTCTTTAACCCTGCTAAAACGTTGGAAACAAAGGGCTTGAAGTTGATGCACAATATCAAAACTCATTGGATATACATGCTTAGCCCTTTAAAGTAGGTGTTGGTGGAGTACAAGGTTTTGGTGGTGAAGATGCATGAAGATTCACGTAAGAACAAGCATGTTCGTGATAACTTGGATCTTTTGTGCGGCTTGGAATTAGTTTTGGTTTGCCTTGCATCCTCATGGCTTGGAAGTGATACATACACTAATTAAACTTTTATAGAAAAAAATTGATTTGTGATTTCATTGATGTTGTTATGATGGTAAAATATGTTAATCCTTTATGCAAGTTTGATGATCTTGCTTTCAACAACTTTAATAGTCAATATTAACCACTATAGTGAATAAATGCCCTTCTATTGGGTTTGAGACTTATAATGTTTGTTCATGCCATATTTGGCATTACAAGTGGCAAACAAGACTTATCTTCACCATCAATATGGAAGCCTTGACAATATGTTTGTTCTAATGCATACAATAGATTAGAAGACCATGCTGAAAATAATGAAAAATGAATATTCACAAATTGCTTTTACCTTGTGTGTGGAATCAACTTGAAAATTTCCTAATGCAAAAAGTATGGTAGCCTTTGGCATGGTATATTCATAATATTGGTTACGTCAGGATGTCATTACTAGGTCGTTTATTTCCCATCTCTCTTTCATTAAAATTACATTTTATGTTGCAAAAAAGATGAAAGATAGTGTTTTGATTCCACCACTTTTGGATTCAAAATAGCTTGATGTGGAAGTGTTTTTTTTAGACTCACTATGAATCAAAATGTTAAAGGGGTCACTACAAGAAATCATGGTTTATTTGACTAAAAAATTAGACCATTTTGATATTTGGTCATACTAATCAAATCGTTTTGAACACATCAAACTTGATTGGTGGTTTTTTTTTACTAACCATAAGATGGTCTTTTTGATTGGTCAAATTGAACAACAAAATGGACAACCAAAAAAATTTAATTAAAAAAAACCCAAAATTTAAAAATTATTTATGAATAAAATTGATTTATTTATACCATGTAAATAGGTAGGAACCTACTTACCTACCCACCCACCATGACCCTACTTACACACCATGGCTTCCTACCTACCTATCCAGAACCCACCTAAGTTTTACACAATTACACACATGTACAAGGTATATATATGAATATACATACTCCACATAATATATGTTGATAAGGGGGATTGAACTTTAGTTTCTTTGGTTCCACACCAATGGTTTGGTCATCAAATCACCACACCATTTTATAAAACAATATGATACCAAATGCATTTAATATGTTTATTTGAAGTTCAATAAAAATTTTTGTCAATGTGTATACAACATTTGAATTTGAATTTTTTTTATAAGTAAGTAAGGAGGTACTTAACTAGGTAGATACATATCTAGGTTTTGCCTACTCTTTTGTGAAGGTAGATTTGCCATTGAAACATATGTTTTCAAAGAATGCATGCTTGATTTTTGTATGTAATTTTGGATGTAGGCCAAATTTGCAAAAAAAATAATTTCATGGTATTCCAAGTTGTTTATGTGTTTAGGGTGGATGTTTTAAAGTTGGGACTTGTTTGTGGGGGGTTTTTATGTGGATGGAAAACTTTTCTATTACATAGGTAAGACCTTTTGGAGTTGAAGTTCAATTGCCCTAGAGGTTTTTATGTGGATGCAAAACTCTTTTACTACATAGGTAGGACCTTTTTGAGCCAAAGTTTAATTGCCCTAAAGGAGATCTTACTGCATTCATAGATTGTGTTTTTGTGTTTTGTGTTTAGTTTTGAAATTGGGATTTCCAATTGCTTGTGAATGATTGTTGTGTGGCAAGGTGGTGTTTTGTTTTCATATTCACTTCAAATATTGTCATCAATAATGAAAAGATAATTGAATGTAGTGCAACAAAAGAACAAGGAACAAAAACAATATAATCCCAGGTGTAGTCACAAATTAAATTAAAAATTACAACATAATCTTGCAATGAAATGCTTTATGAAGCTAGATACACTTCAATTTCTACCTAAATTGCATGAACCTATGAGTATCCAAGGATCATGCCATTTCAACTTCACTTTATAAACCAATTGGTCTTCTTATAGCAATTCTAACATGTGATAGAATACACTTGTTGACATGGCCATGAAGATCCCCATGATGACACATAAATGAAGAACATAGACAATGTAAGAATTCAGACACAATACCTTGGGAATTAACAGGCTTTTTAACACATCATACAACTATAATCCCACTATTAGAATGCTCATTTTTCACACATACACATACACAATATATGTTATAGTATGGGCTAATAAATTTCTTTTAACAAAGGTTAGATTTGTGCTATAGGCTTAATAGGAGGATTTGCTAACAATATATGAACCCTTCCCAATACAAGCCTTCTTTCAAACTTCCCAAGTACACAAATATTTTTTCCCACTCCACAACAACCAAATGGGATTGCAATGACATCTCAACAACATTAGAAAAAAATGCCATCATACTCTTTTTGAAATCCTTAGAACCTCTCATCACTTCCCCGGAATCGACCCCTTATAATGCACTAAACTTGCACTATGTAGAATGAGGCATAAGTGCAATGGAAAATCTGTGCCATCTTTAGACATTAGATTTCAACCTGTCATCACAAGTAACATAAGGCTCTATCAAATCTTTTAACTAAATCAACAATCTTTAAACATTATCAAAACAATGCATGAGAACTTTGTTACTTCCCACAATGTCAGCCAGTCCTTGATATATTGTTGCCTCCCTTGAGTCACACACATAAAACCAATCAAAACACACCCATTTCACACAACAAGGAAAAACACACATCCAAATTCCAATGTTGAGTGTCGCAGAAACATAGAATCCATTTGTCATGCATAAACAATGACAAACAAGCCAAACACAAAAAGAGGAAGGACCATGCCCATCATCACTGGTAGCTGTCACACATAGCCACATAGTTCCTTGACCATGAATAATGAAAGCTAAAAAGTCGACAAGCACAAGTGGCATAGTTGAAGTTGATGGTTTGCCCAAAATCCATGTCACAGAAGTTTATCACCATTATTTTGAAAACCAAAACCCATACATTGTAAATAATAAGATAGTTGAGAACATCAAGTGGATAAACATGTTACATAAGAAAAATAATTAATTATTTTTCTGCTAAAAATTAAATATTGAATTAGCTTGAAAAGTCTTTAATGAAATATAGCCTATCACACAACAGACCGCACATTTAGACAAAGAAAAACCATTGTGATATTCTAAGTTTTCTCAAAAAAACATTTTGATTTGATGCCATTTTAGATACCCACAAAACAATAGTGTGGCTTGTGGACAAGCTTAAGAGTTAGTGTTGTGAACAATCATCTTGCTTTCTTTTCCCATCTCTTAAAATGAAATTAAGATGGGAATCAATAAGGATGTCACCTATGAAGCAAATCACTTGGATGAATGGTTTATATTAGTGTTGGTTTTGGGATTTAGGTAGGTTCAAGTGCAAGTTATAGATTAAGTTCTAAGTTTTCAAACGACAAGGTTCAAATTTTGTTGGAATCACGTTTGGAACTTAACTAGGCAACTTTTTTTTTTTTCAAAATTGAATTAGCACTAGATCTGGTCTCTTGTTTATAGTGGGTTCCACTTCTCTGAGTAAATAAGTATAACTTTATTTCAAAAAGTATAAGATTGACCTTACATTTAAGGCAAGTTATTGCATTTGATTTTAATATTACATAATTTTTTATATTGGATTATGTGCACTACTTGAAAAAACTAACATTACACAAAAGAAAAAAAAGAAAAAGTTATGTGTAACGGAAATAGAACTTGACCAAACCTTAAACTAGATCAAGTCTTAATTATTTGTGAAAATGATTGAAACCAAAGATTTCAGGAATCCAAAAAAATTGATTTCAACAACAGATTAGAGATTCCATAAAAACAAAAACCTGAACTGAAGGGTCCTTTAGAAATCAAGAACTGACCAACACAGGTTTGGTCACTGGTATAAACCAGTGTTGGGTGGTTATAAAAAACAGGCACAGTTCTCCAATAATTTGGAAAAGGTCAGATAACTGTCTTAGTAACTGTGAGTGTCTTGACAGGTCTTTCCTGAAAACTGCTGGTTCTTTGAGGTTATTGAAAACTGGAACTGATGGGTCTTTGATTCCGATATCTAAAACCAGAGAAGAAGTGGTTGTCTGATTCTGAAATATTCAAAAACTCGACAAATGAAATACCGACCTAACACTGTTGGAGACAACCTTGGAAAGATGTTAATCTTGTTTAGCTTGGAGCATAGGAAACCCAGACCCTACTTAACTCCTTGACAGGGATGGAAAAACCCCGTGAATTCCTTTTGCTGTAGTCATCTCAAGCCCTAATGAAATAAGAAACCATGAAATCTAGGTTATGGAAGCAACAATTTTTATAACATCACTAAACTTGAATTGCGTTAACTTAAATCAAACATGATCTGACTAAAGAGCCAAGGCTTGTGCATTTTTTATTAGAGAGTTCTGAGGACCACCCACTCAACCATGGGGGTAGTACAAAAGAGGAGAACTGAATGTGCTTCCGTTGAGGAGTACATCTTTTTAAAAATATATATATATTGGATAATGGGTACATTGGATGCTGAACACTTTCCTTGGACGACTAGATTTCTCTGTAAAATTTTAAGAACTAGTGACCTAACTTGTCTGGAGGAACTAACTCTCCATCTCTATATACAGTAACTGTCTTAATTTTAGACATAACTGCTCATATTGCTTCTTTTTATTTTATGCATAACCATTTGTATTCCTTAACACAAGAATGGTATAGATTTTTGAAAAGTGAAATATTGATTCATTGAGCGTCACCTGCTTTCACTTCTAGAGCTTTTAAATCCAAAGTACTTGCAACAGCTCCCTGAAAAGAAAAGAGAAACAAAGGCCTGCACATAATAGTTTGGATGAAAAATAGCAATCAAATAAGGTGAAACATCATTTAGGCCTGGAAATATGCCTAGGTATAAATTCTCACCAACTTTCAAGAGAGCAAGAAAAGGACACAATTGTCTTTGATTGGCTCAATGTAATGATCGGATCAATGGTGACAATTAAATAGTTTCTCACATTTAATTATTTGTAGTGTTTCAAATAGGGGATAAAATTGCTCATCAGGGGTCCTATTGGGGTTGAAACATTGGGTGGACATTAAATTTGTACATTAATTTACATTGATTATTGTAGTTAGAACCAAACTTCTATTGGCACTTGGTCTTGACTAAAATGCCCAACTCAAATCTTGAGGTAGGCAACTCTCCCCTACTTGCAAGCACACCTTGCATAATCACATTAAATGCTAATCATAGCAATTTCATGACAAGTTTTGATTAAGTTTTGTTTGACACTTTATGAATAATAACAAAGTGGAGATGACAAAATCAACAACTTATGAAACAAGGGTTGAGAGTTTGATTCCCAATAGCTTTGAAAAATATAAATAAGAAATTATTTTTTTTCCAACTAGTTGATTTGCAAATTATTTTGTGTCAAACATTAGTTGGAAGTACAGTATAAACGAGAGGTCAATGTGAAATTTGAATGGATAGTCCTTGCCTAAAAAGGGCACGACCAAACAACCATGTTCATATATAGTATTGAGTCATTATGAGACTAATTTTCCAGACTCATGTGAAAATCAACATGATTTCAAAAGACCCAAAAAGCTGCCAACAGACCATAGCCATCATCAATACCTCTTTCTATTATAGCATTGCAGGTTCACTCATACTCAACATTCCCCCTGTGAAGAAGAACCTTACATCAATCAAATCCATGTTTTCTTGTGACAATTATGTAAATGAAACAACAAAAGTACTAGCTACAGCAAATTTACTTAACACATCATTATTAAAAAGACCAGTTCACACCTTTGCTCATTTACTACATTTCAGGATTCCAAAAACATTGGCAACCTGGAGAATGAAACTGTCGAGAGATTTTGCACATTACATGCAACAAGGATGGGTAGGTAGGTACACAGTACATACCTACAGTGCAGGCAGATTGAAACTGTAGAAAGATTTTGCATACTACTAGCAATGATGGGTACTAGGTAGGCAGATTGAAAATGTAGAAAGATTTGGCAACACTATGTCTTACAATAATGGGTGAGGGACATAGTACATAAGCACTGGGGAAGATTGAATACTGTAGAAAGATTTTGCACAGTAGAAGAATGGGGTACTAGCCTGGTAGGAGGTAGGTACTTAGTACATACATTAGCAGCTGGGAAATTGGAACTGTAGAAAGATTCGGATGGTCTTTGGGTTTGCTGTAGGAAATGCTTGATCTCCTGCATTGATCATGAAAATGTGGACTGCAGAGCTGCATTGATCATCACATGAGATTAGAATTCCGACTCTCATGATGATCCAAGAGAAGAAAAGCTCCTGCAGTATCCAGTATACAGAAATGTATATTTTGTGGGGGTGGTGGCACTGATGAATTCAGAGTACTGAACCAAGTTGCAGAGAGGTCTAATGAAAGCTTGCAGAAGCAGCAGAAGCAGAAGAAGAAGAAGAAGAAGAAGAAGAACTGTGCTGCCTGAAAAGTGGTGCACCCCAGATCAGCTGTTTGGCCTGGCAGCTGCTGATGAAGGGAAAAAATTAGTATGTACTTTTTGCTTACAGGAAGCTCTGCCATAGCCAGGAACCACCAAACTATATAACTCCTCCTTCTCTGTCCAAGTTCTTCACACACTTTGCCACTAGTTCTCTTGCTAAAACTAGAATTTCAAGCTCTCTCTCTCTCTCTCTCTCTCTCTCTCTCTCTTTGTTTGTACTCACCACGTATGTTACAGCTTTCTGCTTCCATCAGGAAAGATATCTGTGTCTGGAATGCAATCAGAGAACCCATTCAAGCTTGCAGTTGACAGTAATTTCTGGAGCTGTTGATTCTCTAGTCTTGATCTTTAAAGCAGTTGTGTTTTTTTCTTGCAGCTGCTGGATATATATCAGTTTACTAAAAGACTTCTCTATATACTGCTTCCTCCTCCTAAACCATGAAAGCTATATCTGCGTCCTTGCAAACAAGCTCAGAGAAATTATATTAGAGCTCAAGACTATATTACCTAATTCCTTCCAGTTTGGTTTGGTTTAGTCTTTGATCGACCTCTTGATGAACGAGTCCCCCTCCCAGAGATTCAAGCTTTCTTGAAGGAGATTTTCGAGAGGAGAGAGCTGGAAGTACGTGACCCGCAATTACAGCAAAGAGAAAGGCGCACCGGCCAGTGGAGAATCATTCAAAGATGTTGTCAATGGACGAGGTAAAGGGGATCTCTAGACGCTTGCCTTTCTCTCTATTGGATCCTGTTTGTTCTTTCAGTGATTTCCGGGGCCTTGGAATGAAGAAGCTGTAACGACCTTTGTTTGTTTGTACCGGCGGCGATGGGCTTGCAGATGTTTTATAGCAAAACTGCTACCCCGGAACTTTATAATCAAGCTGCTGCTGCTGCTGGAGGAGGCATGATCAGGAGCCACCGAGCCCGAGGTGGACACACGAATCATCAGACCAGAGAAGTTGCAACCCCGGTTTTGCCGCGTCCCGTACCGGTATGTGTTAGCTCATCCTGATGACTGGAGAAATATGATGATCTATCCTCATGAGCAGCTCCAGATCAGTGTGCAGCAGCTTGATCGATCGTTGCGTTGCAGGTACTGCACAGCTGATCTGCATGGGCATTGATCAATCATGTGTGGCCTTTTTGTGATTTGCTGTGCCTACTGCAGACGGTTGAATTGTGCGTCCCCATTTGCTGTATGAAATGCGAGAAGAAAGTCAGGGAAGCAGTGCTGGACATGGATGGTATGGTGCGCCATCAGGCTCGTCGTACAAGCTCATAGGCTAAAGCTGCTCAGCTTGCTGCAGGGATGATCAATAGCTGTGGATTTGTGTTTTGTGAACTGCCTGCTAGCTAGCTGCAACCTTGCTGCTTGGTTTTCATGCTACTCGTTAGCCACTACTGCCTGCTGCGCATGCATGCATGCACTATAAGCTGCTTTTAGAGTTCTTCTGATGTATGCTGTTCAACTTCTGGCCCTATTGCTGCTGCATATGCTGCAGATGTTGCAGGGGTGATCTGTGACCAATCCAACCAGAAGGTAACTGTAACGGGAAACCAGCTGCTGGACCCGTTGCGCGTGTTGAAGAAGGTGAAGCGGATCAAGACCAGGTCACAGTTTTGGACGCGCAGCAGTAGCTCCGGCACTAGTTCAAACCTCACGTACCAGGTTGTCGCAGATCAGATGAGGCCGGATCATCAGACTAGCATGAGTACGAAATTACCATCCAACAAGGCGTTCTATCGAGCAGCAGGTCGCGGGCGTGCATCTGATCACGCAAGCTCTACTACTGCTGCTGCTGGAGCTCATGTCGATTCTGACACCACTTCATACAACCGCCTGCAGTTCATGCATCAGCAGCTGCCATCCACATCTCTCGCTGCAAGTTTCGCCGATTCTTCATACTCTGTTATTGCAGATGATGATCAGGCCGAGGTGGAGACTGACGCGATGCTGCAGCAGCCTAATCATGTTGATCATATCTGGAATGACAACAACAACGTCAGTTCTTATAGACAAACTGCATACAACAACCATGAATCCATCATAACCAATCCCAACTACTTGAAGCATGTGTTGTATTGATGAGTACCCACGCTCGCTAGCTAGCTCTGCACACATTCTAGACCCACTCGTTGTCATAGTTCTAGAGCGTCCACGAACACTCGACACTAGTTTTTTCTGTTTTCTTTTATTGAAATCTCATCTCAGGCTGCTGCAACTGATCTCGATCGGCTGCGTTAGCGTAACTTCCATTTTTGACAAATACTATTCGGACTTTGGATTACATCATTCCTGCACTCCTAGTGCATGCTGATGTCTCTCAGATGCTGCTCTTGCTGCTGCTAGTTCTATTTTGTAGGAAGTAGTTGGTAGCTCGCATGCATATAAGCTTGAGATTCTTTGGATGTCTCATGGATTTTTCTCTTCAATATGAATATAATCCTTTAGGCGAAGTTGGCCAAGCATTAAAATTTGTTAAGATTTTTGTTGGAAGTTGTTGCTCTCTAGCTAGCTAGCCAGAGCTGTGCACGTATCTAGCAGCTTAAAGATCAGATTTTGCATTCAATTGCAAGCTCTGCTAATCCTGTAGACTTCAAATATCTAAATATACGAAATAATTATTGCATTGTTTTTGTCCTAGCTCCAGGGATTAAGCAGAAGCTTGACATGATTCATGTGCATGCTAACTCTGATGTTGGATACATGATGATGATCATCAGATATAATTTTTGTCTGATAGGATCATGGGGTGTTTGATCACTACTTCTGCAAAACATCTGCAGGCGTCCCAAATATGGATCCATGTTCACCGCACAAAAGCATTGGCTCTCAACACCTTATAAGTTTTCTTTTCACGAATTTCTAAATAACCTTTAAAGCTCTGGATCTGAAATCCTTTTGCTTTGAATTTAAACTCTAAATCTGCTTGCTTTGAATCTCAAGAGTTCACCCTTAAATTGCTTCAATGAAGCTATGATCTGAGATTCATCTTGAAGAAGAAATTGGTTGTGACATACTGTTGCCTGGGGCACACTGATATTCACCTGTGGTCCTTAAGCTTAAAGGGTGTACAATCCAAATGCTGCACAGTCCTTCCCAGGCTCTAGATACATGACCAATCTCAAGACCCTTTTTGTCAGCAGGCGACTAAAGTCAGCCTTAGTGATCCAACATCTACAACCCTAATCTTCAACTGCGAGGTCAGATCTGAGCTTTCTTTTGTCACATACATCTTATATAGTACCTGTGAGTTGTATTAATATAGTACCTGCAAAGTAGAATCTGCCAACCAACCCCTTAAATTGCAAGAATTTTCTCACATGGTCAATACATCTGATTTTGTTGTCAACTGATGAGAATTTGTGAACTCTGTGACAAGGAAATCTCAAGTAGACCTCCATTTACATCAATTGTGATCTTTCTTTCTAGTTCAATTCATCCTCGCAAGTGCTCGGATTTCTCATCATTGCAAAATTATCATTCCATGTCATAATTGTGAATCCTCAATAACATCATATATACTTATGTCTCAAGATATATAACATTGAATTAAAATCATGGTTTAATCATGGTTGTCAGATTGCATTAGAGGGTGTAGAGCAATATCTTGAAAGTTTTGGAGAAAGATGTTGTGGGGGAACTTGTCAAGCTCAATTTCATAGTCACCAGAAATGGAAAACAAGTTTCCCAAAAAAATCTTGAGAAGGTTCTCAGAAGGTTAGGGGATTGAAAAATGTAATAAATGGAATGAACAATAGAGGAATTTTGTTTCATCAAACTTTTGAATGTTCTAAATGCTATTTGTATAGACTTCAAGTTTCTTGCTCACTATTTGACCATTATACAAATTTCTCTTTATAATCAAGGTCATCAACTTTCTCCCATATTCACGTGTCACTAAAGGCATATACTAAATCAATTGCTCTAGATAAAGACAATTGCAATTTCACTTTTAGAATGAATTTATTCAAAACATGCTTCAATTTCTTGCACATGAGGATGCTGAAATAATCTGAACAAGAACTTTAATGAAACTCTTCTGTAGTTGATCTAAAGTTTCAGCTTGATAAGACTCCCATCTGACATGACTCAGTTTTTTTGGCCATGATTAAAGTAGCTAGATTAGAAAATATTTTTTTCCTATTCTGAAATGCACGGATAATTCGGTGGGTGTAAGGTACAGTGGACCGATGTTATACTCCAAATTATCATTTTTTAAAGTTGAAAACAAAGATTTGTTTTCGTGGGGTAGAGTGAATTACAAAGGTTTTTTTATTATTTTTTTGGGCATTTTTTTCATTTAATTTAAAGCCCATTTAGAGATCCCTTTTCTTAACACATGTGCATAAGAATAATCCAAAAAATATTATTTTGAAATATTTTATGAACTTTTGAAAAAATCCTATTTTTTAGCTTGTTTAAAAGTACATAGATACAATGTTATCATGAAAAATAATTCAAACTTAGTTTGTTTAATATGTTATGTAACCAAAATCAAATCTGTAACCAACACAACATAAATGATTAGACCATTTTAAAGTTCATAACAAAAAATGTTGTTAAAATTACACTCCATAATGTTTGACTTTAAAAGTTCATATTTCTTGTGTTTTTCTTGATTATGAAAATTTAATAAATTGAATAGGTATGTATTGAAGTTGATATCTTTAAATTAAGTCCTTATATATATATATATATATATATATAATATTCTTATCAAATATGGTCATTAGAATGACAAACACTTTGTAAAATTTCTCTAACAATCAAAAAATTAATTTAGTGTAATGCACATTTACTCAATTGCAAATCCATGAGAAATTGAATATTAGCACTAGCATAGAAATCGTTTCATATTAACATTCTCAATAAAGTGGTGCCCTTATTGGGCCTCATTGTCTAGCAAACTTTTCCCTAGGTGGTACCACTAGGAACCACCTTGCCAAAATCATAGGAAAATTAGACCCAATTTAAAAAATAAAATTTCATCTATTTAAACAATGGTTTATTTAATTGGATTAGGTGGGCTATGTTTACCCCACCTATGCACACATTCATGAAAAATAATGAGCACCCAAAAACCTATAATATGCATTAACATTTTGATTCTTGATTCATTCCTAACCCAATTCTTGATTTTTTCTTAAATTAAATGTCTTTACACTTACACATTAGATATTTATTCTTGTTTATTTAGTACATACACAAGGGAATGATCCAAGCTAGTCATTAAAATAACAAAAAATGAAAATAATTAGCATTTGTGTTCTTGACATCAATGGCCCTTTAGGATTTCATGATCATGATTTCAAAAATTCATAACTAAATGAAAAGTAATTCAATCAAATATTTATAAAAGGCATCAAGTAGGTTGACAATTGAAGTATTCTTTAAATTAACATCCAAAAAAAATTCCCAAAAAATAGATTGTTTTTGTGTTCCTAATCAAAAAAATCCTTTAGATGACATTCCCAAAAAAACATTCTTATGCATTCATTTTTCACATCAATACACATTTTGTAAATTTAATTAGAGTTTTGAATTCTACATGACTTGGGTAACCTTTTGATAAATAATTTGAAATGTTTTATTTATGTGAATCCTATGTTGTTCTAAAGTTGGATGGGCTTCAAAAATTTGGGGTGTGACATTCTTAGTGGTACCACCCAAGGATAAGTTTTCCATGTCACCTCCTCTTTGCCCTATCATCTCTTGTTTCATGTTGTCCATAATGACATTAGATAAAAGTCCCTATTGGGAAAACCTAGGATCAAATTTCCCAAATTAGTTACATCAAAAAAAAAAAATTCCACCCACAAACTACCCCAAAGCCTATGCTATGGGGAGCTAAATATAAATGGGCTTTGGGTTTAAGATGTGGGGCTATTGGTCAATGATTATGGTTCTTGGCTATGGCTATTAGCCATTGGCCATTGATTATGGCTATTGGCTATTCATTTTGGACATTGTCATGCCCTCCTATGTCCTCGCTTATAACTATTGTCATCATCACACACATATAACACATAATATAAAAATGTCTTAAATGGTACACCACATCCAACCAAAATGTGATTCACCTACAACAAGCAAGAATCTAAACCCAAAACATTAAAAAAAAAAACAATAACATTTACATAAACACAAAAGAACTACAAAATAGAAAACTACATTCTAGAATCTCAAATCATCAAAAGTGATTTGAGATCATGCAACTTGGGATTATATCCCATGGAAAAATGTTTCAAACCTTGTTCAAGGGGCAAGTACAATTGGGTGGTACCACAAGGAATGTCACATGGTTATGTTTTTCAAAGGGATCAACTTCAAAAATTGTTTTGTCATATTGAAATATTTTATTTTATGAATTTGCTCATACTAAGCATACAGTGCATATCTAGGGGATTTTAGTGGATCATGTTGATTTAAAATTGGACATGTTTTGATGTTCCTAAACATTTCCTTAATGGATATTTGAAGAAATGTCACAATTTGGGATAATGAACATAGGAATGTAGTAAAAATCATGAACAACCCATGATGTATGGTTGTAGAAAATGACAAATAAACATGTTAAAAGATGATTCAAGAATTAATGGATAAAACATATGCATTACAAAAAGTAATGGTTTTAGGGCCACATGCAGGAGGAACTAATTATTTAATTATTTTAGCTTGATTTTGATTCATGCTAAAAGTGCATATCAAACACCACTTCTTTATGATGTATATTCATCAAAAAGATTAATCCTAAGTATTGCAACCTCTATCAATAACTTACCAAGTTCCTAACATTCCTTTCTAAGGAACCCTATTTCCTTACACCCTTTGTCTAACAAACTAAAATCTTTTTGGTTACATTTTGGCCATTCAACTCAATCCAAACAATTGGAGCCCTTGGTTTTGGTGGAGTAGGGTTTCTTCCATCTTTTTGGAAATAGGGTATCAAAGAAATTGGCAGTGGTGAAACTTCTTCGCTAAAGTTCTCTATGTGCACCATGGACATGAAGCTTTCGCACTTGCATCTTCTTCAAAATTAAAGTATCAAAGAGATTAATGATGGTGAGTGTACATCACTAAAGCTCTTACATGCACCATGGACATGAAGCGCTTGCACTTGCATCTTTTTTAGAGTTACCTAGGTACCAAAGAAATTGGTGATGGTGAACTTCACCAATGTTCGTATGTGCACCATGGGCATGAAGTTCACACCCACACCTTCTTTGGAGTAAGGGTATCAAAGCGACTATCTATGGTGAAAGGTTCTCATTGAGGCTCCTACATGCACTATGGACATGAAGCTAATCTTATACATGAATCCTTGCCAAATCCTTTTGAACTAAAGTTGATCTTGCTTAATCATGAGTGCTGGAATTTTTTATTATTGTTGCAATTGCAAGGGATTTTTACATTTTCCACATCATTTGTGGTTTTGACTTTAACTTTGTTGTTCTGCACTTTAAAAGGTAGGTTGTTTACAAACCAATGAAAGAGAGTCCTAGGTAGTTTTTTTCAACAAAACATGGGGCTCTCTTGGAAAATCTATGTCAAATAACATGTAGCACCTTGAGATGTGCACCCAAAACAGTTTCATGAAATGTTCTTTCAACTAGACGAAATTGGTCCTTGACAAAACTCAAGCATGTTTTTTACTGGATTCATTATTAGTTCATGCGATGGCCAAATGTAAATATTTTTTAAATATCTCCAATTTCAATTGCAAGCATAAAAAAAGCTTCCAATTTCATCTGCCATGGCCAAATCTAAATATGCTCTGATCACCTATAATTTCAATTACAAACTTGGTAAAAAGATTTTGATTTTATTTACCATGGCCAAATGTAAGTATGCTCTATTCACCTTTAGTTTAGTCGCAAGCAACAAGAAAACTTTTGATGTTGTGTGCCATTCAACCAAATGTAATATGTTCTGATCACCTCTAGTTTCAATTACAAGTGGCAAGAAAGCTTTTGATGTTATATGAAAATAGCACACATGGAAAAGTTATGCATCACTTTTTGTTGGACTTGTATTTTAAATGCACATAACATTCAAGTTCATTTGTTTTCATCTTAATAGATAGATAACTTATTTGTTTGCTACATGTAATCATCATTTTTATAAGCAATATGGCAACCATTTCATCTAGAAAGGCATGTGTTTTGATCTAAAGCCCATGTTGGTTGAGAGGAAGTAGCATTTGAATGTGTAATTTGGACCATTTGTTGGTAATTTCCTAAACCCACCATTATGAACATTGCATGGTGAATTTATTCCGTTAATGGCCCAACATTCATTTGAATCAATAGTTCTACATATAGGTTGTTAGCATTTGTTATCATAGTTTTGTGATATGGTGAGGTTGTTGGTGATGTTGGTTATGGTGCACATGAGAAAGGCACTAAATATTTTTGAATCATTACAATTTTGATTAGAAGGAAATTGAATGCAACTACACCTTTGAGATGGCTTGGATGGAGATGTTGGCATGGAAATTTATCATAATTGAGGGTGAAATTGTTATACATTGAACTGCAAGTTATCATGGACCTGAAACAAAATAGTTGCAATCATTTATTGTGCATATGTCTTAGATAAATTGAAAATGCACCACTTGAATTGGTTGATCTAGAGACTTGTTTTTCACTTTTGTAGGTTTCTACAAGTTATATTGTATGGCAAAAGTATTTTCATGAAAAGCACGACATTACGTTTGCATATTATTCAAGACAACTAATCCTTGTCTTTTTATGAAGTAAAATTGGATTCACAATGTAGCAAATTTGTTGAATTGAGTTAAAAGCTAAAACCGTTGAACCATATTCAATATAGATTGTTATCCAAATTTTTCAATTTTAAGTGGCATGGGCAAATTAGAACTTGCACTATTTTGTTGAATCGTGCATGCTTAAACTTATGATTGAGTTATAACTCCATCAATTAGATTACTTATACATAATAATTTTCATATATTCATATGGTTTGTACTCATGTACTTCCCATTTAAATGATTATGTCATTGAAATGGAATGTATAAGGGTAAAAGCATGGTAAAGTAGACAAAAAAAAGTAAGTGTCTTCATATTTACCCTATATCATGCATATAAAACCAAGCAAGTAGCATAAAAATGGGTGGAAATATAATTGTAAACCATCCCACACCTCTATCAATACTATATGTATTCACTTCCAAGAAAATTAGGACCAATTTTTTTTTTAAGTAGACCAAAAATATCCCCATTTGATAGGTGATAAATTTGTAAATGGGGATACTTTTAGTTTACTTTTAAAACTTAGTTGCTCTATTACTTTTGGGGATATAGGTATCATCATGGTTTTGAGGTGTGGCCATAATAGAAAATAAAAAATCTATCTATTAAAACCCACTTACCACATACTTTACAAGAGTCCTTCACTACATAAAATAGAGTTTGAACCTACTTGCATATCATACAAATAGACCAAAAGCTAATTGAAACAATTTGAAATTTGAAAATCAATGCACAACAATGAATAACTATGTTTATATATATATATATATAATAAAATTCAATGTAAACCAATTTTTTCATGGATCTTATTGTTATTTTATGTCTACTTTGAAGAAATTTCATTTAACCTTGACAAGATCAAAAGTATGCACAAAATACCATGCTTTCACCCATAATCAATTTATAATTTTGGAAATTTTTTTTGATTTTCTAGTAGCCTCATTCTCTTTTTAATTTCAGTTCCAATGGAGACTCTTAATTAGAACAATTGGACAATACATATTGATGGAAACTCTTAATTATTAGATCAATTATGCCAATTTATTATCTTTGAAAGTATGTACATAATAACATATTGTATGTGCAGGTTGTTCATTTGTGATTTTAACACCATTTGCTTGTCTTGTGCAGAGCTACAATCCATCATGATGCATATTTGTGCAAAGTTCATGAGGTGAATTTTTTGGTTTGTTAGGTAATTCTAATCCTTGATGTTAAAGCTTGTTCAATTTGGTGGTTGGATGTTTATGCATATTCATCTTAATTTGTTGAACCCTAGTGGTCCTTAGAAATTAAGTGCTCATAGAGCAAACAAAGGTGTGCCTTAGCTTTTTTATAAACAAATAGTCCACTTTCTTGGTAGGTCGGTAGTTGTGTCATTGAGATAATGAAATTTGTTATGATTTGCACACTATTTCAAATACATCAAACTTTGTGTTCCTACTTGCCAATTTATCACCTTTGAATCTATGTATGTTACATATGCCTAGTGCTCCTAATTACATAATTTATGTCATGTGTAATGCTACATTCCATTATGATCCATACAAGTTGGTTACCAAATTCAATAAATGAACTTTCTACAGGTTCGTAAACATGGTACACATTGCCAAACCATGAAATGGTGAAGGTACTCATACTTGGGAAAGGCATATTAAGCTACCAAAAAATCAAAACACAATGAAAGGCAAAGGAAGTGTAGGCAACAACAAAAAACTACAATACATAGTGTAATGGCCATTGCTAGTGAATGTATTTTTGAAGACACTAGGTATGTGACACTAGGTATGGACGTTGACCAAGACATGTCAACATTTAGATCAACATCTAAATGTGCAAAAAGATTTACAATGGAATGGTTCCATTAGAATGCAACAAGAGGTGTAAAATACTAAAGGATATTGCTTGGAAAGATTTTAAAGAACATAATCTGGCAAGATGTACTACTAAATTTTGTTGATTTGGAGAATGCATAGAATGCGGTACAACCCTTGTCAAAAGGATGGCAATTTGTTAAAGGTAGCCATTCTTAAGATGACCAACAAGCTTGGAATGTTATCATTCCTATGGTGGCATATGAATCCATTAATATCATTCGCCAAACAAGTTTATTTATTGGGATTCATCAAAGAAATTTCAAATAAGGGATGGAAAGGAGGTTGTCTTTTGAATCTTGCATTGACAAGGTTCTTTGGGCATTCTATGGGAAAGCTAAAAAGAAGGATTATTTGTCCCCTGAGATTTGCAACATTACAATTATGAAGTTTCGGATTGACAACACTTAAATGAGTCCTAGTATGAAGGATGTTGGAAGGAGGCATTTTGCTCATAAATCTTGGGAATCACATGCAACCCCCTTCTTCTAAAGTCTTAGGTATGTTCTTCTATTTGTTTCTTAATATTTGTATGTTAGGATAGATGTTTCCAATTATATTGCAAGTTTTTTGAAATTTTATTGAACAAGTTTCCTACCATTGCAAGGTTTTTGACATTGTATTTCAAGTTTGAACCCTCCATTACCATGAATTTCCTGCCAGTATTAGTTTTGTGGCATCATAAATTTAAAGTTTCCTTTAGAAATAGGAACCATACATCCTATACTTGTTCAAGTTGTATTGATGTCTTGATGTTTCTTTTGTGGTTCTTATGTTTCCAGGTATTTTTCCTCTTATGTTGGATGTTGGATCCATTATTCCTAAACAAATTGATGCAAGGAACATGTCCATTCCTTGTAGATTTTTCCTTATTTCATTCATAGTTCATATGAACTTATGTGCATTCCTTAGTCAAATCTTGTCTACGAATAGAGGTGTAATGTTCCTAATTAAATTCTTTTTCTTGATGTGCCCTACATGTTATCCAAGTTCCTGAACCTTTCTCTTTCCTAACATTGTGTTACATGTGTTATGTTTGACCTAAACCTTCTTCTTTCTTAATGTGTTACATACATGTTCAAGTTCATCGAGTTGAAGGTTGATGCTTGGATGATGTTGTTCTTATATATGCATATAGGGGATTAATATATACGTGCATGTGCCTACTTGCACCATTATTTCAAGCTTCTTTTATCTCAAGATTGTTCCTTCAATGATCATAATTTTAATTAGGTGTAAATTTCCAAAAACTAATTAATATATATGTGTGTCCATGGGCTTGTGCAACTTACATTCTATACCAAGTTTATGGAACAAACTCAAAACATGCAAATAAACCTACAAGCCTTTGAAAAGTTGAAAGCAAGGTTTATAAAAAAAAAAATTTAATTCAATTATTGTTGTTGTTATTATCATGTGCAAATGGTATAATTAAAGGATGGATATAATTGCATGTTGACTAGAATATTTCATTAGAATTATACATGCACCTATGATGTTTATTGGCCACATGGTGAAACAACTTGTGTTGCCAATAATATTGTTGTCATTGGAGTTAGACACATATGTGAATAGATTATGTGTTCAAAAGGAAATGCAACCAAATTTCATAACTTACAATGTGTTCAAGGTGAATGTTTTAGTTACTGTGTTTTGACATTACTACTTTCAGTACTACAAATCATGGTTAGTTAAGAGGTTCAAGTTGACTAATGGACATGTACATTTTGACTAAAGGCCACAAATTTGAATGGCACATGTATTGTTTTACTAATCAATTTTTTTTACTATAATGGTTAATTTGACTAGATGTATATAGTCAAGTTGTACAACCTTAGTCAAAATGACCAATGGTCTTTAATCAAATTGAACATTTAATCAAGATGGCCAATGATCTTAGTCAAAATGACCAATGGTCTTTAAACAAATTGAACATTTTATCAAAATGACCAATGGTCTTTAGTCAAATTGAACATTTTATCAAGATGACCAATGAGTTTTAATCAAATGTGACATGGACATGGTCTATTACCCTATGTATCTACCTTTTACCTACTCACCCACCTATTTACTTAGTTGGCTATTTACCTACCTATTATCCACCCACCCACCTACCTACTATTTACTTACCAGCTACCTACCTATCTATTTATACCTTTTCACCTACCTACTTACTTACCCACCTACATGCATATTATTTATGTCATACCCACCCACTTACCTACTTAAATTTAACCACTAAACGTAGCCATTAAATTTAACCATTATGTTTAACCATTAAATATAATCACTAAGTTTACCCAAATTCTAACAATTAATTTTAACTTAAATTTAACCACTAGGTTTAGCCACTATACTTAGACATTATATTTGGCATTACGTTTAATTTAAGTTGAACCATTAGATTTAGTTATTAGGTATAGCTTAAATTTAGGCACAAGGTATAACCATTAGGTGTAAGCTAAATTTAACCACTATGTTAAATCATTATATTTGCCCATTAATATTAACTTAAATTTAACAATTAGGTTTAATTTATATTTAGCCATTATGTTGAACCAAATTTTAATCATTATGTTTAGCCACAAAATTTACCCATCAAGTTTAGCCTATGTTTAGCCAAGGTTTAGTCATTATGTTTAATCATTAAATTTACCCACTATGTTTAGGTTAAATTTGGCCATTATATTTAGCCAAAGTTTAGTCACTATGTTTAACCATTAAATTTAATCATTAAGTTTAACCATTAAATTTAACCATTAAATTTAGTCGAAATTTAACCATTAAGTTTATGAACTAAGTTTAACCAAAGTTTAATCATTATGTTTAGCAACTAAATTTAGCCAAGGTTTAGTCATTATGTGTAGTCATTAGATTTAGCCACTAAGTTTAACCAAAGTTTAACCATTATGTTTATCAATTCAGTTTAATCATTATATATATTTAACCAAGATTAAGTCATTATGTTAAACTAGTAGGTTTAGCCAAAGTTTAATCATGAAGTTAAGCCATTATATTTATCAATTAGGTTTAGCCACTATGTTTAGCCAAGGTTTAATCATTAAGTTTAACCACTAGATTTAACCATTAGGTTTAATCATAAAGTTTAGCCATTATGTTTAACCATTAATCATTAGGTTTAACCAAGGTTTAAACATTAAGTTTAGCCATTACATTAAGCCATTAAGTTTAACCATTTGATGTCACCTACGTTTAACCATTATGGTTAGTGAT
>Ga0209611_10003770_pt1 | contig 26117 bp, 10 predicted proteins | sample S1TSphgellanicum_3_FD_187693 | JGI IMG/M metagenome (GOLD analysis project Ga0209611, IMG submission 187693) | Host-associated microbial communities from peat moss isolated from Minnesota, USA - S1T2_Fc - Sphagnum magellanicum MG (SPAdes) (version 2) | ecosystem: Host-associated > Plants > Peat...
GGGTGCATTATGCACCAGGTTCACACTAGTTCTTTTTAAAGACTTGTCATTGAAAGGTTAGTAATGTTCCCCATCCACCAAGCCCATTCATAACACTAATTAATTGCATTCAACATCGAAATGAAGAAAACATACTATTGAAGTGTTGCAATTGCATTTAATAACCTTGGCATCATAAGAACTTTTAGTGCTAGCAATTGTTTCCTATCTTTGATTTTTTTTTGTTTAGATTTCCAATGTGATTTATTTTTCAATAGAAATTATTAACCTTTTGTCTTTGTAGTCTTCTAACATTGAATGTGGGTGCATTCACAATCTTAGGAGGTAGTGGCACCAAGCTAAAAGTTCTTTTCCAAAGATTGAATGCTACAAGTGGTTACATGTGTTGGTTTATTAACCCAAATTTTGCACTTTTCACACCAAGTTTACAACTATGTTCTAAATTCAAGTATTTTTTTGACCACTCTTTGATCAAACATCATGGTATATAATGCATCAATGTTCTTTGTCATATACAAATGATAACTTTTGTTAAAAACACATTTTCAAAATTCATTATGTTTAGAGCAAAAACAAGTTTGAACCAAAGGCACAAAAGTGTGTTAAAAAATGAATTTCACCAATTTCAACTCCTTTGCTTTGTTAATCATCATTATTAGGATCCTCTCCAACTTGGAGAGTGCACTTTTGATAAGGAAAAATGATGTTTGAAAATATCTTCCCCGTAAATTAAAGTTTTTTTTAATCACTTTTGAAACATTTTAAATTTACATCAAAATTCAAACATTTAAAGTTTGGAAGTGATGGAGCCTATTTCAAAAAATAAATTCACAATTCAAATTATTATGCTCCCCCTTATCATTTTTCAAAAATTAAAATTTATATTTTTTTGTAATGTCCGCCCCCAAATGACTCTTAAGACCTATGAATGCATCCATTTGATTTCTGATATGTTAAAATGTTATATCACTAGATTCCAAGCCATGTGTGTGTGTTTCTTTCTCTTTATTTCTTTAAAGCACCTAATGATGACCTTGTACATTCCTTGATTTTGCATTATCTCACCTCACAAATAATCTTTGCAACTTAAATTTCTAAACTTCAAAACACTTATCCATGAACTCATTCATCAAATTTATTTAGGTGTGTTTTTTTTCCTTAAATTTTGTAAGGGATCTTTAATTAAAATATCCTTTTGTTGGGCTTAAACAACTTCCAATAATGTTCAATTTTTAAGCACTCGTTACATTGTGTCATTAACATGTCCTATGTTCATGTTCTAAAATTATTATTTGTTAGTTTAAAACATTCCATACTAGAAGACAAAAATTCAATTTGAAAATATTTTTTTGAATTTTTCAACTTCATGAGGTAAACCATCTTCATTGTTATTTCAAGATTTAAGGAAATAATTATTATAGAAAATGGTTTCATTCTTTTTCAAAAATTCAAAGGTTGCCATTACCACTTCTTCAAATGTCATTTACATTGCATACTCTAGTTTCTAGAGTTCTCAATATTGACATGAGATGCCACATTGACATCAATGTCCTAACGGATATATCAATTTGGATGTTGGTTTGGCCACCATGCTAACTTTTCTATTGTAAAACTTTTCACAAAGTTTTTTACAAAATAATTTGAACTCTTAAGTAAGTCAACTAGTTTTTAATGCAACAAGATACGAGTTTAGAAAAAACATTTTTTTTGCATTGTCCATGTGCAACAAAATTGATCCGTGTTGTTCATGGGTGATCATAAATGATCTACACCATTGTTTTTTTCCCCTTTTTTCTAGGACTTAAAGTGAAGTGAGTGAAAAGAAAATACTAGGGGCCAACAATGTGTGTTAAAGCACACTTAGTAGTCCCCAAAAGGTTCTAGCCTTGGAACATTATTAATATACATATTCTTGTAATCCTTAAAAAATACTTGTGATTCTTTTGTGACATGACCTTTAAACATGAATATGGCCATTTGATTTTGGCATATACATGTCCACAATGCTTTACATGAATTCCTTCAATTATTATCAGCAATTTCAAGTGTTGTTACCTTGTCTTAAGCTCAAAATAGACTCCCAACAAGAAATTTCCTTCTAAGGATGAAGGTGAGTCAAAAGCTTGATAAGGAATAAAATCACTTGGGCAAGCTTGAGACAAGACAAGGGTGAAGTATAAAATAATATAAGTCTTTTATTTTAGGTTCATAAATAAACACCTATATTAAATTTTAAATATATCACAATAAGGTGACATAGACATAATGTATCCTATTCTATTTCACCTAGATTGGGAATATTTAGGGGTTTCCTCCAAATACCCATGATGTAATTTGAAGGTTCTTGCTACTCCAGTAAGTCAATTGACTAGTGCATGTCTGTAAAATTCATGTGGAATAAGCATAGTGTTAGTTTTTATTTGAACCCTAGAAAGAGGAGTTTGTTGAATTAGGTATAAAAACCCTACAAATAAGCACCAATTTTATTTTTTTCCTGGAAAATTTGTTTTCAAAATGGGCAAAAAAGGAAGTGTTTTCTAGGTCTTTTAGTCGACAAATTCCTAACATATTTGACATTCCTAAAGAAATCTCTGGATTTTGTATTAAGTTACGATAGGTAGCCAAAAATATAGAAGCATACTTATAATTATTTAAAATTATATTTTCTAGCCAAATTTGGCTGAATCATATTATGGATGATCACCACTTCAAGTATATCACAAAATTCCAAAAAAAGAGAGGAAAAAAACCCCACTAAACACACTAAAAAATGACCACATGGTGATGATATTTCCTGGGGGGACTTTTAATGTGGCATATGCTCATGCAAGCACTTTGGGGAATATTAGACAATATAGGAACTTTTATGACAAGTTGTTGGCCATATGCCGTCAAATGGGCTTGTTCACTACAAGCATCTTGTCAACCTATTAAGCATGTATGACCCGAACATGATTCATTGTTTTGGTAGTTGCTTTTCAATGCACAATTTCACCACTTTCCGTAGCTACATGTGGTTGATTTTGTGAGAACATCACAATGCACTTTGGATGATATCCTTTTTTGTTGTCTATAGTAAATTGCACCCATTTTTTTGCACCTATAAGGGTAGATGGTTGAGAAACTAGAGTGTTTGAGGGCTTGCCAGAAAAGTACTTGTTTAGCCTTAAATGCTCGATAAACCAAAAACGGGGTTTTTAAAATAAAAAATTGAGCAAGGAAGATTTTTGATTTTTGTCAAAAATAAATTCATTTTGGGCAATGTGGAGTGTAGTCATAGGCTCCAAATGGCATGCTGACTGATGATGTTCAAGTCAAATGGTGAAGGGTTTAGATGAAAATAAGGCCAACACAAGACAAGGCCTACCTTATTTTGTTTGGACTCACAAACTGCAAATGAAAGATCTACTTGTCAAACTTTGCAATCTGTAGCATTACTACAAGGTTTTCAGTTGGGGTGTACACCCAAAACCATGTGATCTTCTACAACAATTGATTTATCATGGTGTGTTTTGGACATTGAAATTGGTCCCACATTACATACTCACAAAAGGTTTGGAAAATTCATACTCTTTTGCCATGTCTCTTTTTTATGCATTCAAGACATAAGTGTCATTTTGGATATCAAAAACCATTCAATATCCTTAACTTTTGGGGTCATTGTAAAACCATGATCCTCCTATCCACGAGTGGTAAGCACTAAATAGTTGCAATGAGTTCAAATGCAATTCACTCTCAAATGGCAAAAGGGTATATGAATTTTTTATGTTCTTGTTAATGGTGCCCAACGGGAAATTTCTTTTTCATTAAAAAAAAAAAAGCCTCCCATTTCTATGATTCAATGATCCAACTTTAATTATAATGCATGAAATTGAATACCTTTCAACAAAAGGCATGCAATGCATTGAAAAATGTTTGGTGATAGGTAAGTGTTCGATGATGGGTGGTTCTACACTATTTAGGTTTTTCTCTTCATGTTTGAAAGCACCTCCCTCGCATTGAAATTAGGCCTTCTCCTCAACATAATTTTAGGTGTAAACCAGTGTTGGACAGTTCTCATCTTTTTCAAAGAATTGTCAGGATTAGTTCTTACAAGGACTTTGGAGAACTGGCCAAGTTTTTGAAATGTTATGAGTTTTTAAAAAAATTCAAGGAAAAACTCACCTTGGTTTTCAAATTACTCAAAAAAAAATTTTAAAATTTTAAAAATAAAATAAAAAATAAATAAAAAGGCTTATTCATTTTAGGTAGGCTAGTTTTCATCATTTAGAGAATAGCTGAATATTAAACTGATTTTCAAGCATAAGGACTCTGAACCTGAGATCTCTTAGAGGACAAGTATCTTAACCACTTTGAGAGCCTTGTGGAATCTCACATGTGGCAATTATATGTTCCCACAATGTATATTGTTCCATATAACTTTTTCTTGGTGGGGGAGGGGCAAACATTTAACTCTAAATTTGAATGTGATATTTACTAATATTGTCCCCAATAAAGTAAAACCATTTGGAGCTTCTCTTAGGCCAAGTAAAAAACTCTAGGACCAAAGTTTGATGCTAACTTCTTCAAAAATTGCGCTATCTTACATTTTGCAGTGTGAATCTAAATGATTTAATAAGTTGAGAATGGTATCCCTTGTCATCATCATTAAATGGCATTTTCTACCCTAATATTGTTTAGCTACTTCGACTCAATTTCTACCACAAATTTGAATGTTTACTCAACAAGTAAAGGCTATTGCAACATAATAGAACAAGTGTTGGGTGATTCTTGGTTTTTGAAATTGTTGAGTCCAGGTTTACAGTTTTTCTTAAAATGGAAGACCCTTTGATATTGAGTTTAAAGAATATTATCAAAAATCAAAATACATCAATTCTAGGGCTAGGTCAAATTTTATTGACCAACAATTGAAGTGTGATAGGTTGGACCTTTATAAGAAAATTAAGGTTTAGGGTTTAGGGTTGGGCTAGTTTTGGCTTATTCTTGGGGACAGTTCCAAAGTTGTTGCAAAGCAGTTATGAATTTCTTGGATTTTGGTGTTCTCTTCTCACCAAGTGTCTCTCAAAGGTTCCCATGGTGTTCCCTTAACTTTCTCATGGGTTTTCCAACATGTTCTCAAGAGCAACAATAGGGAAGAACATAGAAAATAATTAACCAACACTCATCTCCACCCACATGGCCTCCCTATTTTGGCCTCTATCCAACACAGGGAAAAAGATCACAACTATATTTGTGTAGAAGTCATTTTAGTGCTGCCATTGAAAATGTCTTTATATATTAATGCTTAGGGCTAAGTAAGACCTAAGACCCTAGCTCCTAGCTAACCCTACGACCTAATAAAAACTCCTTAAGAACCGTCAAGTCTGGGTCCATATAAACTTGCTGGGTCCAGTTTTTAAGGATGGATCCAAGTCCATGTAAACTCACCAGGTCTAGTTCTCAGACCCAAGTCCAGATCTAGATCCAAAACCCAAAGCCCAGCCAAGAACCCAAAACCAGCTAACAATGTTGGGCAGTTGTATCTATTTCCAAGAAAGAACTAGGGGGCAAGAAGGGTCATGTATATGAAACTTGAACAAGGTGCTTCTCAAAAGATGAGAGAACTAGTTTCACGTCATTAACGTCGATTCTCGAGAAAATCAAAAGGACTGGTTGATGCACCTACACCATACTGTCAGTTCTTTCACGAAACCCGCCGGTTCTTTGAAAAGTTTCAACAATGTGCAACTGGCGGTTATAGCAAAAATTGCAGAACCACCCAACAGTGGTGGATGCTAAATACCCGTCTTGGATTGGTATCAACTTTTGAACATGCCAGATTGGTCGTGGTGAGGGTTTTTTTTTCCCCCATACCTGGCAGTTACTGGTATTGGGTACCAGAGTTATCTGTAAAGTCACCCTGTCTTTGGGCCTGCTTTCACCCCCTATCCTCTCTTTCAGTGGTATCCGCAAAGTAAGGAATTTTATTAAATCTCAGTATGAAATGCTGAAGAAACTCAGGTGTGAGACTAATTATAGCAGTTGTACAGGTAAGAGGAGGGAAAATATATGTAGCAGCAGTGGAGGCGCTTAGGAAAAAGGAAAGAAAGACATGATGAAACTCAGTTTATACCAAAATTGCTGAAAAAACTAGTCTGGGTCCCAGTTATTTCGTTTTGTAAAATTTTCATTTCCAGTTAGGCGTTTGATGCCCTATTATGTCGAAACAGACTGTTCTCACCCTCAACCATGGGACTTTATGGATAACTCTACTATTTAAAACCTTTCTTACCAGTCTGGTACTGGTATTAGGTCCAAGGGTAATTTTTGTGTGGCATGTGGCAGGTATAATCTCAACATTAGTAATGCTATAAGGCATGCATATACCTGGTATGAACATACAGTTGGGTACCCAGGTTGCACCCTATACACCATTACAACATTGATAAATGCTTGGTTTTGGCTTTGACCTTTGTGGCTTTAGAGCCCCTGTTAAGTAAAGAGGTCACCCTTCCCTAGGGTATATAACATTAGGAATAACTCCTTTTAGTATCCTTGTCACTTACTTCATGTTGATAAATTTGGGCCACTGTGAACCAATCAGTACCCACCAGCGCATCTGAAGGATGGATGATAAGTGGTCAAGAGACAGTTATCTGTCAGGTTCCAGTTCCCTGGCTAACCATGGTGGTTAGCTCATTTCACTACCTACCTACTAACAAGCCACAAGCAGGTTGTTTAGTAGTAAACACCCCTCACCTATGTGTAAACCATCTAAGTACCTAGTAGTTACCATTTCCTACCTATCCACCTATATATGAGACCTATTTAGTTTTGACATAATTGGTTACAAAGGTGAAACCATATACAAACTCAGTTGAGGTTTCATCCACAACTGAGTAATAACAGGCATCATCATCCAGTGGATGGTGTGCCTGGTGGGTGCTAAAGGTTCACTGTGGCCGACTTGTAAGTTGTCTCCTTGTTCAATGATCAGCCCTTGTTATGAAGCTCCAATTGTTCCTGAGCTTCATTCAACCCATCTGTTGCAAGGAATCTATCTATCTAGGCTAGTACAACATCTCTCACAGCAGGATACTTTCGCTCCATGTTTCTATAGCTACTACTACTACATCTGCCAACATTTCATCACACCAGATGCTCTTGTCTGTGGCCCAGTTTTTGCCATTGGCTTCATCAGGACCTCCAAGTCCCCTTTGTCATATCCCCTTTTAAAAGGAGAATAGAAAGCAAACCCCACTTGTTGGCCTAATATTTTGACCAGCATTTGGTTTCTTCTGAGTGAGGCTTGCAAGCATCTTTTAGGAGTCAATAAGAAGCTTGTCATTACTCAAGCTAAGGGATATTCACTCCTTGTATAACAAGGAATGACAAGAACAAGCACGTCCTCGCATGATCACTTTGCCCTCTCTAGTAGGTTAAAACCCATGTTGGTCCATTATTTCTTTTAACTTAATAACCATTGGGCAGGTTTATTATAAAAAAATTTGGGGGATCACACAGGTTATCAATATCAACATCATTTTTAAATAGTTGTTAGGTAGGTTATCAAACAAAATTGAGTAACAACTATCAATTATGCGTAAGAGTAGGTTATCAAGGCTCATTCACGATTGAGGTTTTTCAAAAAGGAATGTCTAATTGAAAAATGATTATGAAAAAGAATTTACCTTTTCATAGTGTTCAGTATATTACAATTGTGATGTATTATTATGTTCCTACTATTAGAGTATTGAGAAAACAAGTTTTGTTTTAATTCAATAATTATTGAATTTTTTATAAAAGTCTTTTTGAGTCCTTGACTGATTCATAGTCAATTGTTCATATTACATATTTTTATAAATGAATGCAAAAGGAATCGATAAAATGATGTAATTGATTTCAAACTTTTTGTACAAGAAAATCATGCTTCCCTTTATGCAACTAGATGTTTGTTAGATTAATTTGATGAAACAATCAATTATATGAAAATTTCAAAGTCTTGAAATTTTGAAAAAAAAGGTTGCAAGAGAAATGATTCCTCTATTAAATCATTTTGGCTAGTTTTTATGTTCATTAGGTTCAAAAAATTTAACTTTAGGTGAAGGTCACACATGCAAAAAATAATCATGCAAAAAAACATGTTTAATTAATTTTAAAAGCCCATTTTGATTTTTTCTGCTTTTAAAAAATATATATTCATGCACAATTATGTACAAATGTGAAAAATCACCACCATTGCATGAATTATCTTATCTTGAACTTATTGCTTAAATTTGTTTCATGTAAATATTATTTGTAGAAAGGAGCCCTAAAAAACATTAAAATCCTCTTTCCTTTTTTTTTACCCCAATCATGAATGGACCGATCAAATAATGATTGATAAGTACTTGTTATCCTATTGGTTATTACCCAATTATAAGGTTTTTAAAATTGAAAATTGAAAAAAATCTGTTTTATTTTTTTTTATTAGTGCTTAAAGATTGATAATTACTTAAATGATAATTAGGTCATCCAAGTAGGTTATTAGATGTTTGAAATTTCAATATTAAGTGCTAAATTTTTAAATCATAACATTTATAAAATAATCAATAATTGACATGTAAGTTATTAAGAACTGGCTTGCTAACATGGGCTTGATAACTAAATCAATTCATTATAATTGGCCAACATTGGCTCAAACTTCAAACAAAAAACTTCCCTTATTGGATTGAGAATTACTCATTTGAACACATCCACCTCTATGCCCATTCATCATATGCACACGTAGTACTTCAGATGTCTCTAACAGTTTGATCAAGACTTTGATCAATTTTGTGACGAATTTTTAATCCCAAATCATACAACAATGTGTAGTCTCTTCCATATAGGCAAAGCCAACAAAAATTACCTTCAATTCACAAGAGAGCACAAAGGAAGAAGTAGAAGGCAGAAGAAAAATGTCGTATTTTAATACATGTAGATTAAGGACTAAGGACTATGTAACTGGCTTGAGCAGTGTTACCACCAGTTCTATGTATTTTTAGAAAAATCAGAATCAAAGAACTATCAATTCTGAGTATTTCAAAACCTTCAGGGAACCATCAGTTTTCATTAAATAACCGCCGGTTCTTACAGTTCGTTCCCATTTTTCCACCTTTTATTTTATTTCTTTATTTTTATTTTTTTAACTTTTAAAGTTTTTATCCGGGTTGGTTCTAGGGGCAGATACCACAAAAACATTATTTTTCCGAGTCACTTTTAGGGCAAGGGTTTCACAAAATGGGAATCACCGGTCATAGATTATTTATATAACCAATCTGATAAACTGCAAAGAACTAACACTCCAATGAAAGAACTGCCCAACACTGGTAAGGACCAAGAGGGAGGTTGTTCTAAGAACAAGGGCCCTGGGTGAGCTAGGAGCTGAGCATTGGATCTGAATTCCTCCTTTTGAGGTCCTTACACAAAGAAAAAGAATTGGTAGTAGTTTTCATAGCAAATGGACTCCTGCAATTTCATTCAAGAGGAGTGAGGGAACCTTACGCATAAGGCCCCATGACCTGCCCCAACATTGCACAAAACCTCCTTAAGAAATCAAGTTGAAAAAGTGGAGATATCTCCATTTTAACTCCTTCCAAGTTCTAATTCCTACTACAAGTATGCGATCAATGCAATGACTTATGGTGCATTCACACTTGATGTTAAGTCAGTGTTAAATGAAAATCTAGGTGGCAAGCTAGGTGGCACCCAATGTTAAAGGGATGATAGTTTAATTTTAAGTGAATGTTAACTCAACATAAAATGTTCATCGTAAGTAGGTGTAAGTCCTAAATGACTAGCATGGTGTTAGGGGATTCAACACTAGAGTACCTAACATCAAGTGTGAGTGCACCTTTACTTCTATTTGATGAATATCCTTTAAAGATTGTGGAACTTGTAATATTATTTTAGATTCGTAGTACATAATTTGTCCTCACCCAAAGCTATTTTGCAACTTTCCTCACATGCATACTAGCACTTTCATGTTGGTCCAACTTCCAGGATTTTTTGCAAATGATTTTGATCACTATAAGCAGCACATGATGTGGTCCACGACAAAACTTAGTATAGTATGAAGTTATTAATAAACCTTGCCACATGATGTGGTCCACGACAAAACTTAGTCTAGTGTGAATTTATTAATAAACCTTTCCAAAATAGCCATGAGATTTAGAAAATCCCAAAAGGGGAAGAGCAAACAACCCTTTACCAAGAAAGAAAAAACAAGATAACAAGCCCCACATGGATCCAATAGAGGGAACACGAACTGGCATCAAAGTCATTTAAAAGAAACATGAAAGCAAAGTCATCGAGATAAAAGGTAAGGTAAATTGAGTGAAACAATGAGTGATCAAAGAGAACACAAGTAAAAAAAGCTTGATTGTTTTTGAGGAAGTGAGCAAAGAGGCCATCAAACATTATTACAATGTATGATTTTTTTATTGAGTTTTTTAATCCAAAAATATCTAAAATGAGAGGCATCAAAATGACCACCCGGTCAATTTGAACAAGTTGATTTGGACTAGTCAATATGATTGGATAATCAATTTCAACCTTATTATTTTGATTAAAAGAGTGACTAACTATTTGATTGGTAAATCGTGGACTATTTGATTGGGTCAAAGTTATACTTAAATTTAAGTCGTTATTATTATTATTATTTTAAAAATTAAAAAATAAGTATGTAGGTTGAAAATAAACATTTAAATAGATGTTAACTTAACTTAGGCTACCTAATCTAACCAAATCTCACCAAACTACCTTAGTTTAACATACTTACTTTAGCTCTTTAAATATGCACATAGGTTGCAAGTATAAAGAATTGATTCTCACTTTCACAATGATAAACTAAAGTCCTTATTAATGGACTACACCATCAAAGGTGTTTGACTTTTGTCAAGTTTTTTTATTTCACACGTTTATTTCACATCACTAAACATAACAGTTAAACTTAAACAACATTTAGCGGTTAAACTTAATGATTAAACCTTGGTTAACCATAGTGATTAAATTTAATGCTTAACATATTGATTAAACCTAATGGCTAAATTTCATACCTAAATTTTGGTTAAACCTAATAGTTAAATGTAATGATTAAATATAATGACGAAACCTTGACTAAACATAGTAGCTACATTTAATGGTTAAATTTAGTAGTTAAACATAATAATTAAACCTTGGCTAAGCATAATGATTAATCTAACATTAAACCAAATGTAAAAACACAATGGTTAAATTTAGTGGTTAAACATAGTGAAGTCCTAAACTTATACTATACCTAGAGATTATACCTAGTGGTTAAACTTATGCTAAATTTAATGACCAAATCTAATGACTCAAGTTAAACTAAACTTAATTGTCAAATCTATTAACTAAACCTAATGGCCAAATCTAATGGCTCAACTTAAGCTAAATCGTATGGCTAAACTTAATAGTTAAACATAATGACTACACTTTAATGTTTAAACTTCATGGTGAAAATTTGGGTAAACTTAGTGATTAAATTTAATGATTACACTTAGTAATTAAACTTAGGTAAGTAAGTGGGTGGGTAGGTAGGTAAAAAATGTGTAAATAAAGGGGTAAATAAATAGGTAAGTGGTACGAAGGTGAACATATATAAATAAATAGGTAGGTAGATAAGTAAGTCCTTTGAAACAAAATAAACAAATTGGTTCATTGATCTATGATTACACCCCCACTTCACCTTTCACCATTCACTTCAATGGTGATTGTAACACATTTATATGTTGATCTCAAAACCCACTTAACCTAGAGTTCACTAAAACTTAAAATCCTTATCATAGTGAAAAAGAAATCCCAATATATTTTACCAAATGTTTTTTTTGAAATTTAATAAGAATAGAATAATTTTTGGTCACTCTCCACCACCTATCCATGGATTTGCACACAAAAAAAAAGTTTTTTAGGATTGATCTCCTAGTTCCAAAGGCAATCTAATCAGATCATATTATTTCAAAAAAATGAACTTGGATCCAATTGGTAAATAATTTAGCCAATGTTTTATAAACACTTCTAAAAAGTTTAATGGGCTTCCAATTCTTAAGTTGGAAATGATCTCACAATTTGGGATTGCAAACTAAAAGTTGAATGAAAACACTCTAAGGGTGAACCACTTTTGACCCAAAAAAATGATGTATAACAAATATTGTAAAAACAATAAATTGAAATCTTTGATGGCATCCTTTGGTTATCCTAAACAAAAGCAAAACATTTAAAAATTTGCATGACAACATTTTGGAATTCAAAGTTCATTTTGAGTCAAAATTAATTTTGATTCAATGATTAGATGAAGAGGATTGGATAAAATCAATGTACAAAAAATATATAACTTACATTTTTATAATAGTCATAAGGCTTCATGTTTGTGATTCATGAAACATTACTAAACAAAAGAAAAATGAAAAATAATGTAATGCCCAACTATAAAATCTCCTCTTTTTTCATATGGTAGTGGTTTTTTTCCCTTAAAAAAATATATTATTACACATTTGTTGCTAAAAATGCCAATAAAAACATTTTTTGAATGAATTTTCATCAAAAAACTTTAAACTTCAAATGGTCGTAGATCTAATATGTATATCAATATCAATCATTATAAGAAAATTCACCCAAAAATTTGACCCACAACCTTAATTTTAAAGTATATATGTATTTTTTCAAACTTTGTGATAGGTATTATTTTGTCACAAATATATGAACCATATACATTTTAAATTTTAAATTTTTTTTGTATTTTAAAAATAATTGACTTAGAGATTAAGTCTAAAATTAATCAAATATTATACTTAAAACAAATATAACAATCCAAGATGTGATGTCCATATCTTACCCAACAAATTAATTGCAAAAATAATTATTTGTGACTACAATTCTTGGAGGCTTTAATGTGCTTTCACCTAGTCCATCCATCCACAACTAATTCTTTGATGAACAATTTTTTATGGCCCCTTTTTTGATAATTGAAAAAATTATTCTTGAACATGCATCTCCGAACATATGTTAACGTGCAACCAATTATTTGAACTCCTATTTAGGTTTCTTTGAAAGACCTTTATGAGACATTCTTGTGAGTTTCAAAGATTAGCTTTCACTTTTGCCATGTTCAGATATGATTATAATTGAACCTTTATTGTAAAAACAATCCAAGAATGTTTTTTTAATGAAGGTGCATCTCTTTTTATTTTTATTTTCAAAAACCTCAAATTCTTTGCCATGATTCGTTCAATGGTTAGTTCCAACCAATTCACCCAACCATCTAATGAAGTTGGCTCTTTGCCCAATTCTATCTAAGGAACAATTGGATCTATCTTAAGTTTTTCATTTTCTAATAAGGTTACATCAAAGTGCCATAGTTTAGGATTTACATTAAGAAACGAAGGTCGAATCTAAATAAAAATTAACAAATGATCCAAGATCTTGGCAAGTGAAGTTGAAATTCTAATTATACCTCCCTTTTCCTCTAACTTGATTAACATGTAAAATTTGCCAACCTATAAACTAACGAATTGTTCCCTTTCATGGCAATTATCATACATGAAAGCTTTAGCAAATAGTTTGTTGAAGTTATTTAGAAGCCATGCACCACTTAGGCCCCATCCAAAGTTCAGCCAATGCCACACAATTGGGCAAAAAATAAATAAAACGAGCCAATAACATTACTTTAGAAAAAAATGGCATGTCTTTTTGTCCAAAAAACATTTTTTCATATGAATGAATTTTTGAATTTTTTTCACAAATTGTTATTAAAAATGCGTATAATTGTTTAGGTAGATGTGATTTTTAAATAATAATAATAATAAATATGAAAATTTCAAAATAAATCAATTCCTTGTAAATTTTAATTTTCATCTTTAAAAATGATAACAATTTCAAATCATAACCAAGATTTTTATTTTTTTTTATTTTTACGTTTTCTTGTATAAAAAACTACAACTCTTCTTAAAACATCATGTACATTATACCCCATTTATATGTGGTAAAGGATTTTTGAAGTTTTAAAATTTTGGAAAGTTCTTTGAATTTTTTAAGTTTTAAATTTCACATATTTTTGGGTGTGAATGGTTTTTGAATGTGGTTAATAGGTTTTTTTTTTTGGTTTCCCCCAGTTTTATTATATGAGTCCTTTTGATAGTCCTTTGCAAAATTGATTTAATCTAATGTAACAGGTGTTCATTTTCAAAGGTCCTAAATTGAAATTTAAACTTAAAATTTTATCAAATGGATTTTTGGTTTGAATTCCTTAACATTCATATGAATGAATAAGGACCAACTTGCCATGGTTGCCATGGTTTTAATGGTAAAACATAAATAATTCTTCAATCTTGACTATTTTTAAGGCCCATCTAACAACCTTTTCGGGTCGTTTTATTGTGATTGCACCCAATTGCTTCACACCATCACATGAACTTTTGTCTAATTGAATCCCAATTATCAACCTTTGGGTAGGATAAACATTTATCATTACCACAAACCTTTTATTCAAAAATAAAATAAAAATGTACAACATCCAACCTTCCAAAATGATGCCATGGTTCAAAATAAATCAAGCAAGTTTAAATGGAACAAATATTGATGTGCTTGCAACCCAAATTGCAACCTTTGAATTGGATTGCTGGGTTCCAAAGTGCAAGAGGGTAAAAACATAGTCAAAGGAGCCACCCAAGTGAATGGACACTCCTTAAAATTGCATTTTTATATGTTTGAAAGATAAAAAATGAAGCATAATAGTTTGGATTGTCATAATGTTTTTGGAATATTTTTCATTAATTGTAAAGTTTACATGCTCAAAGTTTGACACAAATAAAAAATGTTTTGCATGTTCAAAGCATTCAAACCTTGAAAGTGGACAATCCTTTAAAATTTTATTTTATTTTTACCAAATGTGCACCATTCCTTTTAAAAATTGGAGAGGATTTTAACATTGAAGATTAGAAAAGGCAAAAAGACTTGAACTAATGAAAATTATTTTTATAACCCATTTGAACACATTTGGTTCAAAAGCGTTTTTGACCCTAAAAATTATGGATTTTGAAAATGTGCAATCAACAAAAGCTATTCATGTTTATGTGATAAAAGGCATGAATGCATAATATACATTATAAAAATCAAATTATAGTCAAATTGTATTTATATTTTAAATGTAGTGTTAAATGGCGTACCCAAAATACAAAATTTAAAGTTATAAATTAACACAAAAATGACACGTGTCATGTGCAATCCTTGAAAAATGACTTTTACCTTGGCATTCTTGGCTCCTTTGACCATGTTTTCACCCAAGACCATTTTTCAATCTCTTCCCCATGTTTCACACAATTCGAAACCTTTAAGTGGTGTTATTGTAGTAACACCCATTGTGGTAAACATTCAAGAGCTTAGATCCACACCTTAATTTTTCTTTACTTGGAAGTTCTTCAACTCTTCCCAAGACCTCTCACATCGAAAGTGACAACTACAAAGGCTTGATTATTCATGAGGGCTTGTCAACTAGGTTGTTGTAAAGTAATCAATCCCCTTATTAAAGTTTAATTAGCTTATTGTGCCTCTAAGTCTTTTGAATCCAATTCGTTCAACATTTTGTCATTTTTCAATTTTGAAGTGAAGTGCACTTTGACGATTGCCATGCCATTAGCTAGGAGTTAGTTGCCTCCTTGCCAAGCCAAACTAATAACACTTTATAAATGGGCCTTGCATGAAACAAACAATTATCCAATGGAGTCCCATTTGAACAACCTAAAATTAGCCTTCTTTTGAAAACCCAACAACATTTTGATCTTTGGAAAAAATGCTAAAATTGTGCATTTTTTATTTGGCCCTAACCAAATCTTCATGCTACTTCCATTCCCACTTGACCAAATACCATTATTCTCAAGTAGGTTGTCATTTCAACATTTAAAATCCAATCTTCATCACAATGTAAATTAGGACAATATTTCAAACCAAATCAACTGACCATGCCTCCTCTGGTTGATTAGAAATTATCACATATAGTAAGAAACCAACTTTCTTGTCCATGCACTTAATGAGATTGATTGAAAAACCTTCATTACACTCTTGAAACAAAATTGGTCAAATTTTCACTTGCAAGTTTAATCCTTTAGGTATTTCTTTATAGCTAAAAATGTCAAAAAAGGACCTATTCAAGACCAATGACTCCAAAGCCTCTTTCTCCTTAAAGCAAAGAGGTGGTGGATTCGTGACTTGATTTGCACCCACAACTATTACTACTAAGTTCCTTGCCACAATTTATGCTAAAACTTTAATGGGCTTAAACTTGTGTTTGCATTTTTTGCCTTGCATTTTCCACTAATTTGTGAAGGTACACTTGCACACTTCATTTGTTAACACTAATTTTCTCATGCAAGGCTTTTTTGAAACAACTTTTTTAGATGAAGTTAGTGCAACAAAAAAACTTACACAACAAACCTTAGACAAGCATATGAACACAAGCATGTTATGGCTGAACTTGAAGAAACTTTCACAATCAGGTTTGAAACCAAAAAAAATCTAGTCAAAGGTTTCTAAAAGCTTGAAGCATCATTGTTTTTCTTTTCTTCAATTGCTTTGATGATTCCATCCCTTTTGATCATTTAAACCTTAATGTGTAGCTCAAGAATTTTCACTAGGAAATCAATCGTTCATGCCCTTCACATTCTTCTAACCAAGATCTGTGCATATGAGAAGTGCAAGGTACAAGAACTTCAAATTGGCCAAGATTTTTTGGATGCGTTCCATGAGTAAGAAGCTTTGTGAAATTAAATTAGGTTATACAATTGTTAACTTTGACAACAAATTCAAATTCACCATATCCAAATTAAACAAATAATTGAAAACCTATCCAACATTGAAGAAGACAAGAAACCTTTTTCACAAATTAATTAGGAAGTGAGAGCATTCCACTAATGGTTTCTAGCACTAGGGAGCAAGATTCAAAGTTTGAACCACAAGCCAATCATATTGGAAATATGGACCACAACCAAGTCTCTTTCTCTTCCCTTTTTGAATCAGCTTTCAAACCTAAATTTAGAAATTAAATTTGTTTAGGAATTAGGTGTTAGATGAACAACTTTCCATTTAAGATATTGGAGCAAGTGAGAAGCCATTTCCAAGCCTCAATTAATTACAGCTAAGATTAATATGATGATATGAAAGTTTAAGGTGACCTAATCCTTTTGTTAGTTCTCCCTAGAGGGAAGGGATTTCACATTGTGTTAGGGTGCAATTTCTGCTTGAACATGGAACCAATTTGTGGTTGATACCTAGGGCTTAATTGTAGGTTCTAGGCTGATATTTTGAAATTGGTGGGATGTAACACTTGCATGCATATTGGTCTATGAGTGGGCATTTTGGTTTTCAAAACGCCCTGCCCTTTGCTGAGGAGAAATCTCTGGATAAGGTCCACTCAGGATCAGCCTTTTTATTTTGTGCAAGGTTATGCATTGTTGTGAAGTTTTGGATTTTTTTTCTAGGTCACAAATTCAATTTTTAAAAAAATGAAAAGATCACCACATTCCATCTATACACGGTTCAAGTTGGTGGTGAAAAAAATAAAAATGATGTTTAAATTTTTTCTTTTCATATTTTGTTAATAGCTATATCTTGCCACATTTCGTCTATACACAGTTCAAGTTGGTGGTGAAAAAAATAAAAATGATGTTTAAATTTCTTTTCTTTTCATATTTTGTTAATAACTATATCTTGCCAAACCAGCTTACAGATGGTCACCATCTCAACTACATGACAAAACTTGGAAAAAAAAAGAAAAAAGAAAACAAAACAAACAAACAAACAAACAAACAAAAACTTTGCTTCAGATACACTAGAAAACTCCTGCCAGTGCGTGAAGTAAAATATTAAAGATAACTCGTACACATGCATACAAATTCATGGATGTGCACAACACGTGAACAATGGCATTTTCAACACAGATACGCCATCTCTATTGAATAGTACAGACAGTGTATGGTTTGGTCATGTGCCCATTTGTTACCAATTGGGAAATTTTGTTAACAAGTGAGCCCATCAAAGTAATGGCTCTACACACTATGGCAAGTTCAAAGTTGGAACCAAAATAAGAAATGTTCCATGAAGTTATGAACAAATTATGAACTCATCATACTTCTTCACACACTAACACCTGCTGAACAATCCTCCTGGAAGCTATTATCTAGAGTATTGCCAATGAGCTACTTTTAGTACTTTTGGCTAAAAGAGAACCTGAATCTCAGCGGTTTTTGTTTTCAATTTTTGTGATGTAGCCAAACTGGCAATCATTTCACAAGAAGATTTAGCCAAAATTTGGCTAAAGACCAGGTATGAAGTTAAAGAACTTTTACACCACAGTGAACCAGCACCCGCCAGCACACCGTAAAAGATGAATGGTAAGTGGTCAGAAAACAGTTTTCTGTTGGGTTCCAGTTTTCTAGCTAACTATGGTGGTTAGCTCAGTTGCTTTTTTTCCTACCTTCCTACTAACAACCCACAAGCAGGTTGTTAGTAGGTAGGTAGTAAAGACAGCCCTTACCTATGTATAAACCATCTACTTACATAATAGTTACCTATTTTCCTACCTATCTGCCTATATATGAGACCTATTTCTTACAGAATTGGTTACCGAGGTGAAACCAAATATCAACTCAGTTGAGGTTGAGGTTCATCCACAGCATCTAGTGGATGGTGTGCTAGTGGGTGCTGGTTCACTGTGGCTGAGCTTTCAAGAATCCTTCACACATTTGTCTACATGCTAGAGCCCAATAGAGAAATATGGCAAATTTCCAAAAATATTGTGAAAATCTGGCTACTAAAATCCAAAAAACACATACTTTTAGCCCGAGTATATGTAAAAAATAGCCTGGCTAAATTTAACCAAAAAAACATTGTTATCCGATTGACACACACCAAATTAGGGTTGTAAGTCATTGCATATATAACACTTTTTTTGATTACCTATTTAGGTTCCAGATCTAGATTTTGATCATGTAAGCAAGTACAGTACTATCAGATGGCAAGCTTGAAAATGTGCATAAGTTCTAACTTAGTTTAGAAGATGATGCAGAAGTGCTTCTGTAGAGTGAACTATGCTTGTGCTCAATTTGTTTTTTTTTTCACTTGGGGGGGGTTGGGAGGGGAGGAGGAGTTTTGGATTTTGGTGTTCCCAATGTGTTCTCACCATGTTCTCATAATGTTCTCAATTTGTTCACACAAGTTTTGCAAGCTTTCAATTTGTTCCCAAAGATATTCTCCATAGCATCACACTTTATCTATAATGTTTGTCCAAAGTTGAAATTTTATAACCTACATAGTTGGGCCAAAGGGAAGCACTTCTACAATATAAGTGCAAGCGTCTATTTGGTAGATTGCTCAATGCTTCAGAAATATTTTGTGATTAGCCAATCAAATTGGCTCCTTGCCCTAATTTCTTTTTTTTGAGGAACTTAATTGATGTACCCACCCTAACAACTAATTAATAAAACTCACGATATGTTTGTTTGACGTAAGTATTGATTGACTTCCTGGGAAACCAAATGATATTGTGGGATGGAACTTTGACAATGGGGCTGAAATGTAAGGTTTCTCATGTTCCTTCACCCCACCCAACAACAACCAGCTTATTTTAGTTCTGCAACCGCTTGTTTATTGCCCCTCTCCAGCCAATGTGTTTTCTTCATCACCGAGTGGAGCCGACTAGTTGAGTTGAGCTGAGCCAACATACAAGCCAGCCCACACTTTGGACTCTGAGTAGAGACAAAGGCTTGCTTGCTGTCAGAGAGCAATTTTGTGGCAAAGTGGTTGTTTTCCAGTGCGTGTGCACAGACAGGCCTTTCTGGCTGTGATAACTTATGCTTAATGCTCAGCTCATCCTTCTTCTCCTTCTCTTCCATGGATGTTTCAATTTGCACAAGTATCAAGAAGGCAAGAGAATACCCTTCACATGAAAATTTCCCCTTCCTTCTCTAATCAGAGAGATCCAGAACACTAGTATAATATGTACTTTCCCCTAATGGAAAAGGGAAAAAAAAAAGAATTATGGAATCAAATCACCGACGTTAAATTCCAAAATACGTTCTTCTGGTTATTAGATATTTAATAACCAGACTAAGACTAGGGTAGAATCACTCATCCCCCCAATACATACCTATCATTCAACACTTTTCAATAAATTTTTTTTCTTTCATTAACCAAATTGAACAATTTTTTGGGTGCCATTGGATGTGTAAACTAGAGTTTTACAAATGTTTTTTCACTTGTCACCAAGCACTGAACTCGCCCTACATCAAACACCCCATGTCTTCTCCCAGTCCTTTATCAAATCGAGCAATTTTTGCAGCAATGGAAACACTATGCTAGATAAAAGGTTACAATTGTTCTTTAAGCTTTAGAAATAGAGGAACAATGTTTGAGGAATCGACAACCTCCTTTAAATTCTTAAGTGTTCGCTGATGGACCTATCTACCTTAGCTATGGATGAAGCAATATATGGAATCTGAATTGTCCAAATGTTGAAGGTGCTGTTTCGAGGTTTCTAATTTCCCAGCCAGTGTCCAAGATTGAAGGGGTCCTCAATATTTCATTTTGGAAGGGACTGTCATTTTTTGGTTCCCTCAGGACTGATTTTTCTTCTTAAAAATTTCTCAATTTTTGGACAATTTTTTTCATTTTAAAAGGTTATTGGGGACATTATTTTTTTGGTTGTCAAATAGCCAGATTTGGCTACAGACTAGATATGAAAGTAGGGGAAAAAAAGAAGTGAATCCTTCTATATTATTGGCTACCTACTGGAACTTATCGTAAAAAACTGGTCATTTGGAAACTTGTTTTTCAAAAATCTGGTGAATTTGGGACATTATTTTCCATGGAAAATCCTTTGTTTGGATCGAAATCATATTTTTCAGGTCGAAACTTGACAGAATTTCGCCCCCCAAAAAAAAATAAAAAAATGCTTTCATGCGTAATTTATACATAAATTTGGCAAAGCCTTCTTATGGATGATTGCCACTTTGGCTAGTTCATACAATTGAAAAAAGAGACAATGATGAAGGGTAAAAAGTGCAAACAAAGGCTTCAATCTATTCTACTGTTTCCAGTTTCCACCCAATTGTTGCATCAAGCACATCTGCATTAAGAGTGGACGAGATAAGGCCCAACTGTTCAAATACAAACAGTACACAGACATAATAAACTGTTCAATAAAAGTTTGAACTGCTGTTATGTATAGATTCACTATGCCTTGGGTGAACCAGCACCCATGTTGATAACATGGTAAAAATCCTAAAATTCATTGAAATTCTTTCTAAATATTACAAATATCCCATGATGTGTAGGTTAAATCAAAGTCACTGAGTTTAATCAAATCTAAACATTTTTGGAGCTTAATATGGCTACTACTAAGAGGCCTCGCTTAAATAGGTCAAAAGACTAGACCAATGTAGATGCTGGCTCACCATGGCTGATTCATTCACGTGCATTGCATTAACAATAAAACAGGGTGCAGCATGCGCAACTGGAGCTCTACCAGAACTTAACACATCCAGTGTGCACTGTTTAGTTTCTCCCCCCCCCCCAAACGCCCCATGAACCTGAAAAGATGGACTGTACAAAGTGAGAGACTATTTAACTCACACCGCTAATGTCTGGGCCGATCGTTGTAGTTGGCCAATGAGAAACAATCATTTCCTGCTTCTGGCGCTCTTGGAGGGCCTGCTAACATGGGCACTTTTCCAGTTTCACAGAGCTTTTCTGCAGCTTGTCATCCAAACAGTACTACTGTACAGGGGGCATTTTTACGACTACCGTTGGGCATGTTTTAAAGTTAGCCTAGCTGACAGGGTACAGCAAAAAGTCATAAGCCCACAACAATCAAGGCTTTTGCCATTTTCAAAGTGGAACCTTTACAAAAATCTTTGGGTTCACATTCTTTAGGTAAACAAGGTGATTTTTTTTTTTTTTTTTTTTTTTTGAAGAGTTGGCAAATAGTTGAACTTTACAAATAATTGATCAATTTTAATTAATTGTAAAACTCCGTACTTATACAATAGGCACTCGATTTAATTTGTTGTAAAACTCTTTACCTATACATTATTTGATCTTGTTGGGGAGTGTGTACATAGAACCAGACTTAGTTTTTGAACCAAGCCCACAAGTTCTTGAATTTGAAAAAAATGTTAAAAACCAAAACTGCATGGTTTAGAAATTAAAAAAACCAAGCTCAAACTTGCACCTAAAGAACATAACCCCAAGAAAATATGTGTCGAACCAAGGACTAAAGGTTTTTTTCAAAAAGAAGAATCAACATTGGTCTTAGGTTGATTTGGCATCTCCTTTTGAACATATGATGTTAGTTTTGGTCTTGGGTCCAACACTCAACTTTTGGCTAGTATGATGTAAGTACATGTGTATATATCATTGTTGGTAGGTTCTCTAGGTTGGAGTGTTAAATCTAAGAGGTTTAGGTTCAAGTTTTTCTAATTAGGTTTTTATGACAGACTTGGCATAACACCCTTTTCGTGGAATTGGGCACAAGGAATCAATTGTGGAATTAACATTTTCTTAGAATCAAAATTTCAATTACAACCTTGTTCAAATAAACTTTTGAAAATAGGTTTACTAAGTTCTTAAGGTATGCACATTGAATTTTTTTGAAACATCAGCAGGTTGAACTTTTTTAGGTAGGTGTTTGGTTTTAATTTCTCGTAAATTTTGATACCTTCATAATTTTCATTTTTAACATGATATAAAACTTCACACAAATAAAATTATCCTTGGGGAACATGAAGTGTGGACTTGTGTCCCAACTATAAACTTGGGCTTGTAAACAAGTTTAAAGCATCAAAAGTGAAATGGGCTAGGAGATAATCATGGGATTCAAACATAATCCCCCAAGTGTGCAAGAGTGCAAGGAAATGAGTTTCAACACTCCCCCAAGTGGATCCTACAAGGGTTTTGAATCCTTGAAACAAAAGTGCAAATAGAAAACCCTTTTTATACCATTGAAAGTGCAAATATTGAAAATGAACTCACAGTTTCCATTTGGAAATCTAAAGCTCAAATTATGGCCAAATGAATGGTTTATAGTCATTCAAACTTGAACAAATGAGGTCAAATGATATTCAATTGGAAAAGGTTTTTCCAAACTTCAAATTAATCAATGTTTGACGAAAATACAAGTTTAACCAAAGTTTTGCCAAATATGAATTTAACCAATATTTAGCCAACATTTGGGTTTTGCCAAGGTTTTGTAAAATTTATGTTTTGCTAAGGTTTAGTCAAAGTTTCACCAATTTGGAGTTTAACCAAGGTTTAGCCAAATTTGATTTTAGCCAAGGTTTAACCAAATTGAAATTTAGTCAATGTTTAATCAAAATATTTAACCAAGATTTAGCCAAATATGGGTTTAATTAAGGTTTAGCCAAATTTGAATTCAACCAATGTTTTGCCAAATTTTTGTTTAGCTAGTGTTGGTGTATGTTGAGTGTAACCAAATTTTAATTTATTCAACATTGTTCCAAATTATAATTTTACCAGTGTTGAATTCAAGTTTAGCCTATAATTAGACATAAATGCCATGTGGGCTTAGTGAAGGTGCAACATAGGTTACTTTAATTAATAAGCTAGGTTTATTGGTAGGTACTACTCTTTGGAGGGGGGGACATTAGTAAAAATAAGTAAAAAATAGGTGAATAAAAAAAAAAAAAGGTGCAATATATTGGTTGTTGGGTAAAAATTATAAGTTAATTAGTTAAAAATAAGGTACATTTAATTCAAATAATCAATTTAATTACAATATAAGGTATGTAATAATATGAAATAATGGATTATAATTAATATAGGATGGTTTTAATGTGTATATATTAAAAAATAAAATAATAATAGGGTAATAAAAATAGGTTGGACAATTATTTATTACCCCCTTTAAAGATGGTTGTTTGATGCACGTAAATTTCAAATTTCACACTAAATGTCCCGTCATGGGTACTATTTTAAATTAATTAATTAAATTATATATATATATTGTATGTTGATTAGGTTGGTAAATTAGGAAGGTAAGTCAATAAGTTAGCTGGGTAGGTAGGTAAGTAAGTAAGGCCTATGTAGAAGGTTGGTTTGTTATGAAGATCTTATTTTAATTTATGACTAAACTTTTTATTGTGTGCATATTTACTTATATAGTTTGCAACATTGGGGAAAAAAAAAAGACAAAAGATATGGGATAATTTTTGTAGTCGCAAATTAGTTTGTGACTAGGTTGTGACTGTAAAATTTATCCCATATCTTTTTTCTTTCATTTCAATCTTGTAAACTACATAACAAGATGCACTTGAAACATTGAAAACACACAAATAACATTGAAAATAACATGACATTTGGGATGAACCAATAAAAAGGCTTGACCTTAAAAGCTAAACATAAAATTAAATTAAAAAATCTACTTGCCTACCTAATTCCTACCTACCTACCCACCTACCTACCCACTTACTTACCTAAATTGAAAATTTATTTTTATTTCTAAAAATTTCATGTGGCATATTTTGATTGTGCCAAGTGGCAAATTTTGATTGCACCAAGTGCCAAAATGTGAATGGGTTATATTTTGTTGCAAAAACGAGAACTAGTTGCAAATTGCATATGAATGATCAATGGATGAAACTGTATATGTTTACCATAAACATCATTCATATGTAATGTGCTTACATCATGTTAAATCATCATTTACAACTAGTCCTTGCATGCAACTTCTTTTATGCAACTAATAGATTTGTAGTCGCATATGTTCATTGAAACTTGTTTATAGTTGCAAATTATAATTGCAAATTGACATTTTTTTTTTCTAGTGACAAGAGATGGCAAACCAACGCAAGGAGGTGAGAGAATGGACAAGCAAGGAGGTGTGGACCTACTCCCAAAAAACAAAAAGAAAACTGGGAAAAAAAACTTACCTATTGATGTGGGGGTAGCCATTTTACCCTACTAGTATTACTACCCAAATGATGGGTGCATGGCTAGTAGTGGGAAAAGAAAACTACAATGAGGAGGGACAAATGTATCCCTTCTTTGTGACAAATTAGGGAGCGATATGAATACCATATTAGTACTTTAACTATCCTATGGTGGTTGGTAGTTGGCCAATAGCAAAACAACAAAAAGAGCAAGGAGGAGGAGGAGCAATGGTACCCATTCAGTAATCTTACACTTCTGAACACTCATAGTAGATGATTTAATCTAGTAAAAAGGCCCAAGTAATGGGCTTAATTAATAATACTGGTGCTTTAGTTTTTCACAGCTCTCAATCTAATTGAGCACCATGTCAGTAGTACTCTTCTAACATGATCATAAACCATGGTCATTAAGAAAAGAAATTCAGAGCTTGCTGTCGGGTTGAAACAAGAAGTTCACATAGACAATCGGTAAAACTATACAACAATATATTTGGAGACATGTTATGGGTTGGAGGGACTTTTGCAAGTGACAAGTTAATTTACTCAAAATCACAGCTCAATGAATTTATTGTCAGTACATATCATATGGCAAAGACTCAAGACTAGTGTTGTGCGGTTCTTTGAATCTATAAAGAATCACCATGAGTTCTGGGTTTTTAAAATATATATATTTCAGACTCAGAGAAGTTCTGGTCTTGGTTATATTTCAAAAACCCTTAAAGAGCCAATGGTTTTATTGGAGGTTATTTGGTTTTTTTTTTTTCAAAAGCTTGAGAACTCTGATTATTCTTGAACATTTTCTTTAGTTAAAATAAGAAAATGTTCCATGAAATCCCCCCTAGAAATGAACTTGCACTTCAACATTCTTCCAAATGTGGGAGCAAATGAAAACTACATAACTACTAAGTTAAGTTTTGGTTCACCTTACCACTTGGTCACCTATTTTGTAAGAAGGAGCTCCTATAATAGAGAAATTAGATAGGTGAAATTAGTTGGTAAGTAGATGGTGTATACCAACCAGTGTTGGCTGGTTGTTGTTTAATTTTTAAATAATTGCTAAATTTTTATTTTTAATGTATGTTAAAACATAATACAGGTGACAATGGTAAATATATTCTACCAAGATTATTTTAACACACAACTTGTCAAGAAGTAAGTATCATT
>Ga0209611_10003772_pt1 | contig 26116 bp, 19 predicted proteins | sample S1TSphgellanicum_3_FD_187693 | JGI IMG/M metagenome (GOLD analysis project Ga0209611, IMG submission 187693) | Host-associated microbial communities from peat moss isolated from Minnesota, USA - S1T2_Fc - Sphagnum magellanicum MG (SPAdes) (version 2) | ecosystem: Host-associated > Plants > Peat...
ATGTTTAAGAAGAAGAAGATGACGACAATGTGCCATCGTCTTTTTCTATGGTGTTGTAGCGAAAAAGACAATAATACCTTATTATCGTCGCCTTCTTCTCTATGTTTGAGAAGAAGAAGATGATGGCATCGTTTTCTTCTATGATGATATTATAACAAAGAAAGCTACGACAACACGCTATTATCGCCTTCTTCGTTGTGTCTGAAAAGAAAACAACGACGATGGCGCAACAACGCATTGTCGCCTTTTTCTCTGGTGGTGTTGAAATGAAGAAAGCAATGGCAACTTATTGTCTTTTTCTATGTGTTAAAGAAGAAGAAGATAATGGCAATGCATCATCATCTTCTTCAATGGTGTTGTTGCAATAAAGAAGGTGACGACCACCTTCTTTTCTTTTTAAAAAGAAGAAGAAAACGATGCAATAACGCATCGTTGTCTTCTTTTGTGGTGGTGTTCTAACGAAAAAGGTGACGACAACTTGCTACAATTGCCTTCTTCTTTAATGGTGTTACAACAAAGAAAGCAACGACAACTTGCTATTATACCGTTCTTCTCTATGTTAGAGAAGAAGAAAACGATGACAATGTGTTGTCATCTTCTTTTGTGGTAATGTTGCAATGACAAAAACGACAATAACTTGTTACCTTCACCTTCTTCTCTGTTTGAACAAAAAAAAAAAAAACAATGGTGCGACAACTTTCATCACCTTCTTTGATGGCTTTGTTGCAAAAAATGGTGATAGCGATTATTGTTGCCTTTTTCAGTGGTTTTGCTATGAAGAAGGTGACAACAACAATGTCATCGCCTTCTTCTATGGTGGTGGTGCTATGAAGAACCGCCTTCTTTCTTTTTATTCTTTCTTTTCTTTTATGGTCATTTTGGTCCAATTCATTAAAATTAACAATTAACAATGAAATGGTGGTTTTTTTGAATGTTGAAAGTTGTAATGGCTAAAGGAAGGAGATTGAAAAAAGGTGGTGGTGATTTGGAAGCTCAAAAGCAAAATGTTGCTTCATCATATTCAACAACTAGGAAGCAAAATATTGATGCATTACAAGCGGGACTTGGGGAGCAAAAAATGTTGCTCCATCGTAATCAAAACCTGGGGAACAAAATGTTGTTTCATCAAAATCGAGAATTGATGAATCAAACAATCTATGTGGCTTAGAATTGACAATAGTGACAGTCTAAAATTCAAATGATGATATCATTCCTAATACAGATTGGGAATTTTGATTGAAAAATGTTGGGTTAAATTGTTTTGGAATTTACACACATTACATTAAAAAAAAAAAAATTGTATAATTTTTTAAAAGTTTAATTATATCCGCACCTTCCATCATTTGATGGAAGGTGTGGGATTTTTTTCTCAATTTTTTTTGCAATATTTAAAAGTAGTTAAAGTTTGTAATAGTTACATTTGATTATGTGATTTTATGTTTTGCAATACTTGCATTCTATTTTTTGAACTTTTTATGTGTAAGGTTTTAGGGTTAGGATTTTTTATTATAAAATAATGAATTTTTAAAATATATTTCTTGGATTAGGTCCAAAGCTTGAAACCGACTAAGCCTTTCAACCACTAACACCCCCTTGTCCACTTAATATGGTTCAGAAGGATAAAGAATGGATGAAAGTTGAATTGAAATGGAAGTGTAAAGTTGGCATTTGCATTGTCACATATTGTGCCAAATGATTATTGACCAAACATTTGAAGGAGGTGCATGGCTTGATGGTAGAAAAGGCCAAACCTGGGAAACCTTCAACTTGTGAAGGAGGTGCTCGACATCAAGACCATGCTAAAATGAACGTTCGCATCTTGGGAAATGCCATGGCCATGCAAGGGCGGAATGATCAAAAGGTTGTTAGTTGTGCTCGTGCCAAAGCCTAATGCAAGTGGGATAAATTGATAATTTTTGCAAAACAATGTCCACCATTACTAAAACCAACTTTGGTCAAATTAACTTCAAGTCAATTGTTGCAAGTGTTGGGTCTTATGCCTAGGGCGTGGGAAACGTGCCTCGAAATGCAACATCACGGATGGAAAAGGATGAAAATTTACAAGAGATGATTCGATCCACCTATTCTACATATGCACAACGATTAAAGATGGCATGGGATGTTAAAAATTAGGATCAATAGTCCATTAAAGCAAATCGAATACAAGAATTAATAAATGTATTAAATTTCCATGAATCTATAATGATTCATGGACGGTAAGAAAAAATTAATAATCAATGTTTTTTCAAAAAATAATTTTGTTTCATCTAAGGTGTGTTAAAGTTTAATTTGGTGATTTTTAGGTGTTTATAAGATTCAAGGCACAACAAAGGAAAGGTTTGTTACAAATGTAATTTAGGTTGAAATGCAACGTCGCCATCTATACATTGTTCGTCATGCAACAAGGGCTGCAAATGCAATAATTGTTTACTCAAATAAACAGGGGATTGTAAATAATGATATGGTTTAAGGTTTTTAATTTATATAGTTAACTAGTTTTTTCAGCCCTTTCATTTTTTAGACTACTCAATTTTTGAACTTTGGTCCTTTAATATATTATAGAGAACCTTTTTTTTATTGGGTTTTTTAACATTTTTTGATCCACCCATATTTGTACATTTTTTATCAATATAATATTTCCTTTAGTCACACTTGTTTAATAGGTATATGGTTAATTATATATGTCTTCTTTTTCATAATCTTCTTAGTACTTTAAATGTAAGAATCAAAACTTAAATAGGCCCATATGAATAGGTAACATTAATTTATCTAGGGTTTATAAAGATCGAAATGAACATTGTGCAATACTCACATCCTTTCTATTATAATTTTCATAAGTCCATTTCAAATAAACAATACCCACATATAGGTCTCGTAAATAATTATTAATTTTTTTATATCCATTACAATACTCGCATATAGGTCTCGTAAATAATTGTTGGTTTTTTTCATCCATTGCAATACCTGCATATAAGTTTAATAGTTGATTTTTTTAACATCTATTATAATACCCACATATAAATCCATAAATAGTTACTGATTTTTAACATTTTTTGCAATACTTACATATAGGTTTCCATTATAATATTTACGGGATTCATATGACATAATAATCTAATTTAATTATCAACAAATAATGTCATAATTAAGGAATTACTAAAAAATTATTTTAGATAATGTAAATGATTAATTATTACATTTAAAAAATCATTTATTCTTAATATTAAGTAATTGATTATTTGGTTGAACCTTAATTGTTTAGATATAAAAATCAAATCAATAATTTGATATTTAATTTACTATCTTAAAAAAAAATTATGTTGATAAGTTATTCAAATCATTATTTTAAATAATTATTCATGATAATTAATTGTCGTAAACGTAATTTAGTTATATAAAAAACATATTTTGGGTACCCAAATTATTTATTTTGAAGCAACCTTACATGTGGATATTGCATTTAGGGTTTATTCTTCACCTTAGATTGTCTAAATCACCTATGCATTATTTCAAAATGAACTTACATGTAAGTATTGCAAATAGGTTTTGGTTTTCATTGAAAGGCCACCCAAATTATATATCGGTTATTTTGAAATGACCCTACATGTGGGTATTGCATTTAGGGTTAGGTCTGCACCTTAGGTTACCTAAATCACCTAAGGGTTATATTGAAATGAACTTGAATATGGGTATTGCATTTAGGGTTAAGTATTCATGTAATTTTGCAATACATGCACATGTATTTAGTTTCACCACCTAGAAATTTGGCATTAATTTCTTGAATAATTAAATAAAATTTGTAACAAAACATAAAAGAAGGTATGTCTTTTACCATTTGGTAATGTTTCCAAGTTAAGTTCTTTTATTTTCTTTAAAAATATATAAAAATGACATTGCATTATTTTACATATGTTCAAGCCCTAAAAATTCCGCCCAAAATGCACCCTAGATTTATTTTAATTATTATAGACTTGTAAAAAAATGTTAATTAATTTATGTCCCAAACTCTAAACTTAAACCATAATTTTAACATTAAGTAATAAATTTTACATTAAACTTTAACCCCTTGTATCATCAATATGACCAAATTTACATTATGTTCATTTTTATATACTAGTGTGAACCTGGTGCATAATCCACCCATCGAGTAATAACTGTCACAGAAAAAAAAACAAAGGTCCGGGCAGTTTAACTGATACAGAAAACAAAACCCATCAAAAAAATAAAAACAGAAAAACAAAGGTCCGGGCAGTGCTTGGAAACTGCCCGGACAAACAGATAGACAGACACACCTATAGATTTAATATATAAGATGTTAAATCATATTATAAGGTGAATAAATAATTTTGAAAACATGAATTTCATGATGTATTAGTAGGGAATCAAATATTTTTAAAATATTTTTTATGTTTCGTGGTTAATGAATTATCACAATTTGATACGGGTATTGCATTTAAACAAAAGTGGGTTAGGAAATATTAAGTTTTAACAACTATGGAACATATGGAAATAAAGGAGATTCATAATTATGTTATAGATTTAAACAAGTGATAAGATCAAAAACCAATACAATGAACAAAGTTTAGAGTATAAACCTTAAACCTTGATATATATGAACCAAATTCCTAAACATTAAATCATAAGGCATAACCTTAAAAATCCAAATGATATTTTGCCATAAACCCTATTACAACCCTAACTATACAAACCCTAACAAAAAAAAATCCTAGTTATATATGCCTTAAACCCAAAAAATTACACAAAAAATATATATAATATAAATTATATAATGCAAAAACAAATTAAAATAGGAAAAAAATTAGAAACCAAATTTTTCAACTTTTAAACTACAAAGATTTATTAACTAAAAAAAACCTTAATTATAAAAAAAAATCCAATAAATTTTGTAAAAAACCAAAAGAAAAGATGTCTCTTACCCTTGTGTGATCTAATTTTTTCCACTCTTTTTGAAAAATACATAGAATGAAATTGTATTATTTCACATATGTCTAAACCTTAAAATCCCCCCCCCCCTTAAATTTAACTTAATTTAGGTTAATTACTATAGATGTGAAAAATTTGCTAACTAATTTATGTGTCCCAACCTTAAACTTAAACCATAATCCAATAATACATACTTATAATAATTACATGAAAAGATGTATTGTAATGTTCATTCCATTAATAAATTAGATAGACAAAATTTAATAAAATATGCATTAACTAAACCAAAATGGCTACAATTATGACATTGTTTCCACTATAAATTGTTTGTAATACCTACATATGAGGACCTATGTTCATCATCCATGAACTAAGGCAAACCTTAATAAATTAATAGGTAGGATTGGGGGGTTGGGGGGTTGGGAAAAGTGAGTAGGTAATTAGTTAGGTATTTGGCTATGTAAAAAGCATAGGTAGGTAGGTGAACATAGTGGTAGGTAGGAAGGTGGGTGCATAGGTAGGTTAGTAGGTATATAAGTAGGTAGTTGGGTTAGTAGGCAAGTTAGTAAATAGAAAGGAAGTTCAAGGAGCAAGGTTAATAGGTTATTAGAATAGGTAGGCCTGTAAGTAGGCAAGTTAGTAGGTAGGAAAAAAGTTACACTAGCAAGGTAAGTTAGGTAGATAGGCAAGTTAGTATGTAGGAAACAAGTTATTTTATTAAGGTGATTAGGTTTGTAAAATTTATGTGAATAGGGTGGTTGTATGTATAGGGTTGCTAAATAGTAATGTAGCTAAGTCAGTAGGGTAAGTAGTTAGTACAATGGTTAGGTCAGTAGGGAAGTTAAATCAATAAGGTATGTAATTAATAAGGTAGTTGGTCAAGTGGGTAGGTAGTTAGTATAGTAATTAAGTCAATAAAATAACTAGTTATCAAAGCAATTATGTCAATAGGGGATAATTAGTAAAGTACCAAGGTTGGTACAATACTTATGAAGGTAGGAAGGTGAATAGGATAACTATGTGTGAGGTCAGGTTTAGGGAAAAAGCAACCAAGAACAAACCAAAAAAAAGGTACAATGGTTAGTAGCAAAAAGAAATGGACTATGATGAACCCCATTTGACAACGAATGAAAAAACACAACCCATCCAATCAACAAAATGGCCAATTAATTAGTACATTGTTGGCTACTAGTTCACTCAAGCCCATGTATGTCTCTGCCATTATAGGCTTGAAAACTATTATTTCTTTTTGAAGTCCCATCCTCCTCCCTATAGGCTCCTTCGTCCATGTCTTTCGTTATCGGCCTCTTATTGTTGCACTAGAAGGGTCACAAACATGATGGATATGCAACTAGGCCCAGCCAAGAAAAGTGGCTACAACAACCATGGAAAGGCCCACTGGTTGTGGAGATTTTGCTCCCCACATGAGCAGCCAAGGGTTGCAACCCAACCACAACCTACCAAAAGAGAAAAAAAAACCCATGTAGAGCCCCAAAAATTTTATTTAGTGAACGGGTTCAGGGTTCATTCTTGTGCACATGTCAAATTGACTAATTTTTAACCAAAGAAGGTACGAACAGGGACATTTCTCAAATCATTTTCAAGTGCACAACAATGGAAAATTTTTCTTTCACCTAACTTCTTATGGGCTCTCCACCTTCATCTACCAATGTTATGGTCCCACATGTTTCACATGTGTTTTTTGCATTTGATCCTTCACATTCACTTAGTGTTGTGTCTAGTATCTCACGTTCAAAAAAGTTCAAGAAAGCTACTAACAAGGGTTGTGATTGGAGTGAGGATGCAACTATTTTTTTGTTATAGTGCTTTGAGGAAATAAATTTGGTTATTGGCAAGGGCTACCTCAAGCAAGCTCATTGGCAAGAAATTGTAACAAAATTGGCCAAGACATTTCCACATGAGCTAGTGTAGAATCATGCCCAAGTCAAAGACAAGTGGGAGAAGCTCACGAAAAAATATATTACCAAAAAATAAACAAGAGTCACTATAATTGTTCCTTTATAATGGTCTTGGTTTGATTACATAGATCAAATTTTTACAGGCATTGTAAAGGCAGATGGTTTACTGGGGGGGAAGATATGGGGATACCAACAGGAAATTCCCATCAAAGTATTGAAAAAACTGACCATCACATTGAACTAGAGTGTGAAGAAATTCCACCACCAAGTGACATGTCTTCTCCTATTCACACAACACTAGTGTTTATTGATGGAATGCATGTAGACGCATTCCCACCTCATCCTTGCACTCGTGCTTGCCATCAACAAGGTGTTGATGGTAAACATGTTTCAAATAAATGTTGTAGAAATTCTGGAGGTGCAAATAACCTTGCTATAACATTATCAAGCTTTGCAGAATCTTCAAATAAAATTAAAATTCTTAAGCTTGAAACACAAAAAGAAGCAATTAAATGAGCTAATAAGCTTGTAGAAAAGTTTTTAGATGCGTAAGTTCAAATTGTAACTATTTTTGCTAATGCTTTAAAACCAAGAGCTATTAGGGAGGCATGTTAGGGAATCAGGTTTCATGTGTGTGTTTTCCAACAAAGCATGCAACATTGTACTTCAAGTTTTGTATGAAATAAAATAAATTTTTATTTCCAAATGGGTTCAACAAACATGAAGCATTGTATGATATGTAATGTTACAAGTAATAAAAGAAATGTTAAGCTAATGGGTTACGTTCTAACCATGATGCAAATAGAGCATTACCACCACTTCACCGGCCTCCTTTGTTGCATCCCCTTCTTTATAAACAAGAACATGTTGGACATGAAATCCCCCCAAGGAATCCCCTTTTTGACATACATCTCACACCACTACTTTAGGCATGTCTATCAATTGGCAAAAATTGTGAAGAACACAACAAGCCATGATAATTTTCCCACCTTTATCAACTTTGCGGTTGAGATTTTTCAAAATACAACGCCATCGTTTTTCAAATTTCCAAAACCATTCTCAATGAGCACATGACCATGATTCACTAAATTGTCAAACTGCACCTTATTGGGGTCACATCTATTTTTGAAATTTTTCATCAAATATGTTCACAATTGGTATGTTGCATCACCTAGCAAGAAAAAATATATTTGCACTCCATCAACATCAACTACAAGCTTTGTCAAAATTTTCCAAAACTAAGTTCCATATACAAACTATTTAATTTGAATAAATCACCATTAGTAACTCCTCTAGGTTGTGATGCAGAAACATTCTATAAAATTTTATCACAATCACATACCCCTTGTAGGACAATGCTATTTTTTCAATTATAAAAGTCTATAGTAAATGCAATGACTTTCCTATTTAGCTTTTCAAACAAAGGGATGTGAGTTTTGTCTATAACACTTGCAATGTTCTACAATTTAGAAATATTTTTAAAAATTTCTATGCTTCAATGCAATTGACTTGTGCTTGGAGTGTGGATATAAATGTCAAACAATTTGTCATGATTAACAAGTTATGTATTTACGAATTGTTGATGCTCCAACGTTGTACAAATCTACCATCCATTCAACAAAATTCCCATGGGCTAATTTGTACAACACAATCTTCACAACTTTTGAATTTGGTAAGGGTGTTTGCACAAGCATTTCAACATTTGACTTTAAAAACTAGTGCAATCGTTCCAAAAAAAAATTGAAAAACCAAAAATGTCATTATGTAAACTTGCAAATATTTTTTATCCAACATTTGTGGTGTAGTGTGCCAAATATTCCTTTCAACAATGTCGAAATGTGTTTGTTATAACCCTTGGTTATTTCCACCACATCTTTTGAAAACACAGTTCTCAATAAGAAAGGAAAAAAAAAAACAAAGGAAAAAACCTTTGCATCAATGAAGGTTCTGATGGAAAAATATTTGTGCCCTTTGCATTCTGAAAGCATTATAAATTAAACAAAATAAATAAAACCAAAGACAAATTATAAATGCATTGTTGTAGTGATCCATGTTGTTGAACAACTATAAATTTTAAAAATCAAAACTATGTTTCATCAAGTTATGTCTCAAGGCATGGCAAAATTCCCAAGTCTCTTCCTTAAAAAAAGGAGAGAGACATAGTAAAAAAAAATTACTTAAGTTGTTAAAGTAAATTATGGTTCCTTTTAGAAGTCCAAATAAATGCAAGTTAAAAATGATTGGGTTATCCAATTTTTTTAATAATCCCTTAATAAAAAGATGTGTGGAAGGAGGTTAAAAAATGATCCCTTCCACAAAAACGTGGAAAGCCCCCCCTCCAAAATGAATCTAAAAAAAAAAAGTGTGGAAGGAGGGGCCCCATGGGGCTTGGTTGATAACCATGTGTGTTGGCTTTGGCTATGCAACCAGGTTCATTTTCTCCACATCAATGGCTATGGGTTGCACAACCATTTTATTTTTTAGTCATGTGCGTAGCCCAAGAATAGACAACAACCTTGTTGTAACTTTGCGTAGTTACTTTCATTATGGCCCAAAATTTACATACATTTATTTACAATTTTGTATTTTCTAAATCTTAAATTTGGGTTTTTCTAATAATTTTGTGTGTGATGTAGCCAAAGTTGGCTTTCACACAAGAATAATTAGCCAAATTTGGCTACAAGTCAGAAAGGAGAAAAGACAAATTTAAGAATCCTATTATATTTGGTGATGGGTTTGAAACATATTGTGTAAATTTGGAAAATTCAAATAAAATACCCCTTTAAATTTGGGGCCATTTTGGCGCATTTTTTTTTCACAAAAATCCTTTGTATGAGCCACATTAGTTTTTTTATAATTTTTTTTTGCCAAGTAGCAAAAATTTGCCAACAAAAAAACCAATTCCCTGAATATTATAAAATCCTATTCAAATTTAGTGAAAAAATAAATTGGATATTTCCTTTAACTTTCATAAACATGAATGAATTTTTTTTGGTGTGGGGATGCATGTTGTCAATGAAAAGTAATTACTTCTATTTTGGCATCAAATATCATTGTTTGATCATTAATCAGTTTTAAAACAATAAAATGGAATCAATGAAATGAACATTTTAGCATTACTATAAAATGTGGGTGTAGTTCACCAATCCTCATTCACTAAACTAGTGAATTCATTGCTTCTTCACTGGTCCCCCGTTCACTATAACTAGTGAATTCACTCAACATCTAGTGAAATCACTTGATGTACAAGGACACCTTTTGTTGTAGTGTAGTCACAAACAATAATTAAATATGTAAATGTCTAGATCTTTAAACTTCTAAAGGTGTCTCTTGTTTTGACTTCCTCTTTTCAAAATTTTATTTTTCTTCAAAAAACCATTTAAACCTTGTGTTGTAATATAATGTGTAATGATAATAACCATTTTGATGTTTTGATTCATTGAACAAGCACTCTAATACAAGGAAGGGGATGATAGTGACACCTAAACATGTTGTGGGTGATTATCATCTAAACTTTAATTATGCCCATACGAAGAATGAGAATATTTATGGGCTTAATAGGAAGGACACCATTGGAAAGCAAGTGTAAACTGGAAGTCAAATTGAAAAAAAATTAAAAATAAGCGCAATTCATTGGAATTTGGCATTTTCTTTGTTTGGGGTCTTCAATGATCAATTTTAAGATCCTTCAAGGTTTGTTTTCATTTCAAAATGTGTGAAATGCACCAACAATGCATTGATGATTTGATCTTTAGGTTGGGCTATGGATCATGTAATGCAAGAGGTGGTGTTGAGGGCCACCAAAATGATCATTCCCTTTGATGATTTCTAATTTAAATGAGTTTAATATATCCCTAGTCTTCTTGTGGATGCAGTGCATTGGTTGTTTATGGTGGTGACTTTTGCTAATGCTCAACATGCAATACATATATCAACATGAATATGCCGCAATTGTTTTTTCCTTTTTTCAAGTTACTAACTTATTTATTTTGTTAAGTTCACCTTCCATTGTGATGGGTACAAGTTGTGGTTCAACTTTCCTATAAGGCATTTGAATTAGAATAACAAACATTCAATGTTCATTTAATTCCTTTCTATGTTTAAATCTAATTTACAATTACTTGCACTTACACATGAACACCAAAGAGTTGTCACTTGCATTTTCAATTAGATGTAAATAGTTGCATAATATAAATAACAAGGCATACTTTTATATTCTCAACCTACATATGTGGAAAGGGAAGTTGCAACCTCATGACAAGGGTGTTTGCCACTTGGATATCCAATTTATTAATGAAAGAAAAATGAAAAGAAAAACATTGGTTGAGACTTGTTTGTCCCCAATAGCAAACAATCTACACTTGAATGTGTTATAAATTTACAAAGGATGTGGAAACAATGAAAAAAATGCTTCATTAAAATATTCCAAGGGAAATTTCACATATTTGAGTCATTTGTAGTATGTACAATATTAGGCATTATACATGTAGTGGGAATGGTTGACTATTTGTGGCTCATGTTTGGCAAATACATGAGCCACAAATGGTTGACCATTTGTAATGAAAATGAAATTTCTTTCACATATGGGCATAATTATTTGTTATAATTTGTGGAGAAATTAATATTTATGTCATTAATGAAAAACAATATTAGAACATACATTGTTTATGTATATTTCATTAAAAACATTTTTAACAATGATAATATTATTGACAACACACTTTATGCTTATATAATCATACAATAATGAAGATTGTTGTGCATTTGTTGGTCATATATATTTTATTATTAGCAATTGCAACCATTAATTGGATTAACCAAAAAACTCCACATATGTTTTATCTTATATCTAAACTAAGTACATAGTTACATCTAATGCTACAAGTTAAATGATGTCTTTTCCATTTTGCTTCATTAGCATTGATCCTCCATAGAGGAAAAATGTAATAGCCATACAATATGACTAAAACCAAGGTTGTATGCCTTATTTTAAATCTCAATTGTTCATGTTCACAAAAAAAATATTAAGATTTGTCATTTGATGTAATGAAAATTTGAAAAAACTTTTAGTTTTTTGTATTATAGCACAAATAACGTCAAATATTTATTATCAAAGTATTCATGACAAACATAATGAAAATCATCAGATATTGATGGGAATAGAAAATGTATAACATTCTTGACTAGGAGAATTGGGAATAAACTCATTAGCAGATTAATGCTGCTAATAAACTAATCTTAGTGACATGTTGAAATCTTGACATGTAAGAAAAATTATATTCACATTTTTAATGCAACCTTTCATTGTCTAGATACTTAAATTTTGAAGTGTAAAAATTGTTATTTTTTGCTCTTGAAACCTTGAACAAACATTTCATTAAATTGAAACCAACATTGCTTAATATTTGAAATTTTTCAACTTACCCAAGTTATCCAATCATTACATTTATTTATTATCAAGATGGAAATCATTATGGTGACACATACTTGGTCATGTTAATGACATCTTAGGGATGTGAATTATAAATGTAACAACATCACTATTTAGAATTTTTTTACATAATAAAGTTATCAATAAAGTCCTTCCAAAAGGGCATTGAAACTCCCAATTTTTTTGAAATCAAGAGTAAATATAGAACAAGGCACAAAATTTAAACAAAAGAAATGGGCCATCAAACCCAATTTTCAACTAAAACTTGTGGTCAAACAAGTTTGGTATTGAGTTGATGCACATTGATTTTTTTCATGCTAGCAAAAAAACATTGTTGTAATTTGTGCGTGTTTAGTAGTTTCAAGTGTTTGTTCATGTGTGTGTCTAATGTGAAAAGGGATCAAAAGGAGAAGAGAAAAAGCTTGAGTGTTGAAAATGAAAGATGTTTGGAAAGAGTCAAGAGAGGGTGTTGAGGATTGTGGAGAGGGAATTAGAAAAATGTAATTTCCTTTTATATAGGTGGGAGGGAATTTCACAAATGAAATCCACACTTCCCAAGGTTATTAAATTCATGATGACGTTCAAGGTTTTTAATATTTGATAATAATTGTCAAGCATAATACTTGAAAGGCTCTCTTACAAGTTGGAAGATTTCTTTCCACTTTGTAGACTAGGCCTCTTGACCTTTTTTTTTCCCTCTTTCCAACGTTTCTTCTTATTTCAAAAATTTATATGTCCTTTAATAAAATCTTCATCCAATGTAGTGCAACCTGCTAGAAAAAAAAAGGTTGAGCTTAGAAAACAATTGGTAGTGGTGAAGAGGGGATACATAGACAAAAAATATTTGAAAAGAAAAGATAAAAACCCCCCCCCCCCCCCCCCCCCCCCCCTCCCCCTCCCCCCAAAAGAGGTAGTGCTTTGTGCAAGAAAAGGGTTGACCTTTGGGCCCTTCCATGTTTTCTACTACCCAGCACTTGGGTTAATACCCTTTTGCATAGGCATTTCAAAACATGGACGGGCCTCTAGGGCTACACTTTTCCTATATAGAACCCCCCTTAAAAATACACTAGAAAAAACCTCCAAGGGTTTTTAGTTTTTACATGTAGGATAAAGCCTGAAGGTGAAGCTCACTAAAATAACAATGTGGAAGGCAAGAGTCAAGTGCAACCCTAGTTTCAGTAATGCCCTTCCTTTTTTGTGAGGTTCACATGGTGTCAAAATTGACAAAAAAATTAGAGGGGGGACTTTATGGGTTTTTGCTAAAGCCCATAATGAAATCAAAATGCCCACTCATGGGGCAAAGGAAATATTATGTGTTATGACATACCCTTTACATACATTAGGAAATTTGTAAAAGGTTTTTACATGGTAGGTAAGGTTTGCACATAGGGCCTTAGTAGAATTACACACCCATCTGATGCAACAACCAAGGGCAGTGCCAAATGCCAAATTCTAGTAATGCTCGTCTAAGGACCTAATTGTGCACAATGAACTGTCATAGGTGCAAAGAATGAAGGACAAGCCTTTACCAAAAACATAAGATGACCTTCCACTTTAGGAGATAATCTTACATATTTAAACCTGTTTTACATTAGGAATCAAAACCAAAAAAACTCGAGGGCCAACTTTGAAGTGAGACACTAAATACCCCTAACAAGTTTTGTCAGGTGTAGTATCCAGCCCCTTGACCCACCACCTGACCCACCACCGATCTTGATGCCACCACCATAGCGTGGCCTTCCTTTCGCCATTAACAAAACATTTCCAATGCCATCGACCCACCTTTCACCTTTCCATCCAAACATACTTTTTACTTTACACTATAAAACACAAGTTTTTTTCAGCTTCAATTTAACGTTCAAATTCAAATGTGAGCTAAAAATAGCTTTAGTTTGGTTGAAGCTTTTAGGCTTTAGGGAGAGTGTAGAACCATGTGAATTGCAAGAACAAACTTGGTGAAGTGACATAACTTCAATGAACTTCATTGCCCTGCTGCATTATTGTGTTGGACGATTTTAGTTGAGGCGCACTAGAAAAGTACATAGTCCAAGGTTTTATGCACATGAATCTTACGTTTAAGTACATTATATTTTGAAATAAACTTAAAGATTGCCTTGCATTATGCTTTGTAGAAATTTAGGGTTTTGGTAGGCATGGAGGTGAAAGAGGGAAATGTTGTGTCTTCTTTCCTTGCTATTGTTATTACAACCAAACTTAGTCAAAGCACTAAAGTTAGTGTAGTTACCATATATGTTTCCCCCTTTGCTCCAATTACTATTTTTGTGGAAAAGAAAGCTGTTGTTGGAGAAGATTTGGACATTACAAAGGATAATGATAAAGTGGTACAAGGAGTTGTTGCAATGCGCTCTATAGGGGAAGGAGACAAAGAACACTTGTTTTCGAAGGTGTTGCCCACCTTCTTTCTTGTCGACCTTGACTAATCAACTTGCTTGGGTGTAAGAAGTATGTTGATCTTATCAACACAACACTAATTAGATGGGTTCCAAGGGTAAACTTCAAGTGTATCCTTTTTAAACCCTAAGTTATATTTCTTTTTGTTATCTCTTGCTTTATCACAACTTTTAAGCTTTATTTGATAAGGGGACTATGTTAAGGTTGCAAATTTTCAATCGAAATTGAAACATTATGTAAAGATGAAATTCTTTAACAATAACATCATATGATGTTTTGCTATTGCATTTCTTTATAACAAAAGTGGCTTACCATCCTTAATTTTCTGTCAACTTTAGCTTTTTAATTGGTAAAAACACAACTATTAATTGTCCTAGCTTTATGTCCTCCCAAATTCTTTTGATGTTTGGATATTTACAATTAACACTTACATGTCATGTAATGACATTATGTTTTATAGGTTTTGGAGGCCTTAAAAGTAACATCAAACATGTACAATGCAATAGAGCGGGAAAACTTGTGTTGCATTGTACTAAGAGCAAGAGTATGAAAAACTTGTAATGGAAGTGATTTTGAATGCAAACAACTGGACATAATTATGTGCAATTGGCCTACCTTTTAATGCAATTTCTATAAGCAATGAATGAAATATAAAAACTCTACCACATGATGAAGTTGTGCCCTAACTACAAGGGGAAACAACTATTGAAAATGTACCCAACTTGGACAAAGAATGAAATAAAGGAAATTTTTAAGTTGGGGGAGAAGTATGGCAAGGATACACCATGCAAAAACAAGTGTTGTAATTTTGATGATGTAGTCCTTCCAAAAAAACAAGCTGTAAGTGGTAAGCAAATTAAGGTAGAGGGGGCAATGCCACTTCCACATGCAGTAGCATGATGACACAAAGAGGTTGTCAACTTGTCTAGCGCTAGTGATGATGATTTCATCTTGTCACCACAAAATAAAAAGGGGAAAAATAGATCTATCTCTAACTTGTCTCTTTCCATAAGAAACACATATGCCTAAATTATAACACAAAAAAAGATAATTCTTCCAAAGTGCCAGAAAAGGTCTACCACAACAATTGTACCAACTTCACAGCCCTCTACAACATTGTTTTGACATTCTACTATTACAACATTACAATAATCAGTTGTTGTTGGAAGTAGGGTTGAAGTTGAAGTAAAGGCTTAGGCCATTGCAACAACTTTCAAAGCAGAGAAGTTCTGTGAGTTGCCTCCACCTCTAATAATTGTAAAAATGATTGGATTGGATGTTTTGCTTTCAGAAACTAACAATGAATGTAATGGGTATTCCATTTTGCCATTCATCAAACATCATCATTGTGCATAGAGGGTATTACAAAAAACACAATTTACGGTCAGTAGGTTGAATGTTGTAGAACATTCAAAATTTGTGAATAATTTCACAAAATGGAAGACATTGCCATACCTTGGATTGATTTGTGCCAAATGTTGTGTCAAATGCAATTACACTCCCTTGTCCATATTTTGACATCATTTCACATTGCCATGTAGTTTGGATTCCCAAGGTGAAAGGGGTGTCATCTTGGTTTGGTATATTCAAATTTAAATGGGCATGTTCAACATAATAGAAAATTGAATCAAGGTTTTTTAATACCCACATTCTCACACTAATTGGGTATTTTCAATGTCTTTGCCACAATTCATCCGCCTTTTTTTTACCAAGTTTCGCATGTCAAAGGCCAAAACAAATGTATCATGTGTAATAGATTCATTTCGCAATGCCTATTCCTTGACATACGCCTTATGTTGTGCCATAACTTGAGTAGGGGACAAATGTTACTTTATAAGTCCCATGAGATGTGCTTTCATAGCATTTGAAAGTTGTGAACCCAAAGCATGATGAAATCCAATGACATTTTTCTTCTGGCATAGTTGACCCATTTTGTTTTTATGTTTTACATGCAATTATATCAATTGGCAAATAATATGGTCCAAACAGGTTGCTTTATAATAAAATATCTTTGGCAACCATGTTTAATGGACATACTTGGCATTGTCTTCCCAATCCTAGTCATTCATTGTGATTATTGACTAGATTATGGGAATTCCATCATGAGTTTCTTCCTTTTCCTCTTGGTGGATGTATCATGGACTTTATTTTGCTTCTGCTTTTATTGTGTAGACAATAGGAGCTTATGTATGTCCTTAAGAATTACATTGGTTTTATCTTTGAGTCCAAAGTTACATGAAAACTTGTAGAACCATAAAATTGGGAATGAAGTTTACATTTATTGTGAATTTGAAACAATGATAATTGAAGAAAAAGACCAAAAATATATTGCCAAAATTAAAACATCCAAGAACCAATACAAAAACAAATTGTAGAACATAAAGTGTAGAGTGGACAATGGTCATGAAAAGGCTTTGGTTGTCACTATGTTCTGAATTAACATACTATGAACATGAATAATTCATTTATAGATGAAAATAATATCTAAAGGAGAAATAATAAAAAATAGATTTTCAATTAAGTTGAAAATAACGTATACTCATTGATGTAAAATGATGTACATAATTGCAATTTAAAACATTGTAGTCCATCAAAACAAAACATTACAAAATTACATACATTCACAAACAACATAATGGTAGTTGTATTAAATGTATGTTACCTTAAATCTTGTTTCACTTATAAATAAATGCCGTAGAATTTGTTCAAGGGTGTGTCAATGTGTTTAGGGTAGATGACCTAATGTGGTCTTTTGTCTTCGTAAATTTGCACGGGAAATCAAAATTGTTTTGGTCCCCTTCTATGAAATCTTTGAGACGATCCCATGGGATGACTGCAATTTCAGCATTGTTGTACAATCCATGTCCACTTGTAACATGAGGTAGCCATAAAATATTAGATTTTTGAAAAGGTCCAAGGGGAGGTTCTTGCACGATTGCCTTCAAAGCTTGCAGCAAGTCCCTTTCTCTAGAAGGAATGAAAGGTGTGTCCTCAATAATCTCTAGGATTCCACCATCATCAAAGACCACATTGTACTTTGGGCCTGCCATTACAAAATTTGAACCCTAAATCTTTGGACATAAAAATTAACAAAAAGTTGAAATGGCACACAAAACATCTCCAAAACCTAGAATACATTGGAGAGAATTGAAACATTAGTTAGGATGAAGAAGAAGAAATGTACATGCAGATGCCATTTTCAATGGGGAATCCCCAATAAGTGATTGAACCTTTGAACCCTAGTTGAGAGTCTCACTTAAAATAGGAAGGCAATGTAAGGTTCAACCAAGACATATTGTGTCAAAGGTTCTACAAACATACTAAAAATTTTGTATCTTGAAGAATCCAAAGAAGAAGAAAAATCTGAAGAAAGTTGTGGCTACCTGTGGAAGGTTGTGGGCTGTAGCAATGTTTGGTTTGTAGCATGCCATGGAGCTAATTCGTAATCAGCTAAAATTAGCCATCATTTCAAAACATGGCTCTAAGCAGCTAGAGCTTTGTAGAGCTTTGTAATGCAGAGCGAACGTTTGCTTGGATGGGTTCCAGTTGATGGCGGAGAAATGAACGGTGGGTCGACGGCGCTGGTGATAGTTCTGTCAACGGTGAAAGGAGGGCCTGGCTATGGTGGTGGGTCAGGGGGCCGGATGCTATGTTGGAAAGAGCTCGTTAGGGGGTATTTAGCGTCGTGCCTGTAAGATCCCTCACACTCTTAAACACAGGCATAGTTATATGCCTCCTCTTTTCTAGGAAGGATATTCACAGATATAAACTTGGTGCCCCCCTCTTTCTTAGGAAGGATATCCACGGATATAAACCTGCTGCCTCTTCTTTCTTGGTGCCCTTGAAATGCACTCTGAAATTTCTCTGAATGCTATACAAGTTAAAAGGCTTGTTTTCCATTGGAAAAGAAAACTAAGTGCGTGTTGTTGTTGTTGTTATGCTGGATTTACACGCCATAAATACAGTTCTTGACACGTACATGCACAACAGGTCAAGTGAGCCCCTCTCATTCGCAGTGAACTGAGAACTGTCACTTTTTGGACCAATCAGAACAACACAGCTAGCCTGAAAATGTGTACGTATACGTAGACGTATATTACGAAAGAGTATGTACAGAATTTGTATTTATATGCATGTAACGTACTGGAATTGTGTGTATTCGTATCCTCAGTTTGCGAAGAGATCGCGGGTTCGAATCCAGATGGCGAAATTTCGATGTTTTCCCTTCGTGATGTGGCAGAAACCCTAGTCCGCCACCGTTGGCTGCTGCTGCGCTTGCCTTCTGCGGCAGCAGATAAATTAGTTGTTGCGATTTTGTATCCAAAGTGTGCGCTCAAGTCGCGGTGCGGAGCTGCGGTTCAATTTCTTGATGAGATGAAATGAGATGATGTACGCATGCTGCTGTGGTTATTTTTGAAGCGATCTTTTTTGCTTGATGCGAAGAGATATCGGTTCCAAGTCTCGACGAGAAATGGTTGACAATCGATCTCGATTCACGTCGGATCTACGTGTCTTGCTCTTTTCTTGTTGAGTGTGCCTGTGTGCTGCAACGATCTGAGAAGAAGAAGAACAAGAAATGCTGCTGAGGTTATTTTGAAGAGCTCTTTTTCACTTGATGCGAAGAGATATTGGTTCCAAATCTTGACAAGAAATGGTCGACAATCGATCTCGATTCACGTCGGATCTAGGTGTCTTGTTCCTTTCTTGTTGAGTGCCTGTGTGCTGCAACGATCTGAGAAGAAGGAAAAGAAAACAGAAGAAGGAGTAGGAGGGGAAACAAGCAGCAGAAAAAGCAGAAGCGGAAGAGAAGAGGAAGAAAACAAGAACAAGAAGCACAGGGACGTGAGTTTGCGCTGTTGTTGTTGAGAATGTGTGGATCGGGGGATCATGCATGTTAGGAAGAGAATATCGTGGATTGCAGGAGGAATCTGGGCATGATTTTCTTCTATGTATATGGGAGTTCGCTTTCAGTTGAGTTCCAAGAGTATTATGGACGTGAACTCAGTAATGTGATACTATCTCTTTCAATTCGAGGTTCTTATTAGTCTATTTGTTTGAAGAGACCGATCTATACAGTTTTTGGTGTTTCTTAGCTTGTGAGAGAGTGAGATCTGAGATAACAACAACAGGTTTTGCGAGGGAGAAACGGATTTGAAATACAGATCTTGGCTGCAAAACTAGGAAGGATTTTGTGTTGATCAAAAGAGAAGCCTTTATGTATGCAACTTCGATTGCAATGGAGAACAATGAACGGAAACAAGAATCGCAATGGATAGCCAACATGAGAGCCACGAAAGAAAGCATCAAGGACAGATTCCGCATCGCCATCGCCTCACGTCGGTTTCTGAGACAGAAGTCTCGAAGGCCTGGACTGGTTCCTGTTCCTGGTAGCCCGGCTCTGCGAGCCACAGCCACTGGTTTAGTAGTTGCCCGCGTTTTTCAAGGAAATGTCGTGTTTGCAAGATTTGCTCACAGCATGGCAAAGCAAGAATGGCAGAAAAGCGCGCGCTGGATGTCTTCTCTCAGGCCAACCTCCATTTTTCCCATCTCCATCTCTTCTAGGGTTTGGTCTATGTTTGGATACTCAACAGCAGGAGCATCCGCCTTGGCTCTGACACAGCAGCAGCAGCCTGCAGAGGCAGAAGCCCTTGTTGCTTTGGGACCACAGCCAGTACCTTTGTATGCACCAGCTACAACAGAGGAGCTTCCTCTTCGCAAGCCAAAATCCAAGAAAGCAGCATACTATGAAGGTATGATGCTACAAAACCCTAATGTCAACACGTTTCTAAGATGCGTTTTGTTCAGATATCTCTGTTATCATTTTGGTTTTCTTGAGCAAGAAATTCACAATCGCAGCTGTGCACCTTAACAGATAAAGCAATTGCATATGCAAATGAGAATTCACTAGTCGATCAAGTGCTTCAAGCTGTGGTGCTACCGACTGTGGCTAATGCTTGCTATGCGTTCATGCATGGCTTAAACATCACTGAGGTGGAATTCCTATCTCTCTCCCTTATCCTCTTCCTGTCTCATGATACGCTTTACTCACTTATAGTAGCTACAAAGTTGGGAGTACCTTCTAAGGGTAAACCCTAAATCTTATCATGATTCTTTCTGGGTTTATGGGTTTTCTTCTGATTCTTAGTCATTGTGATGAATGCATGTGCATTAACAAGAGCAAAAAAATATTGCAGATACATGGGGCAGATAAGTTGGAACAGGCCGTTTCTCAAAGACCAGAAGGCCAATCTTTAATCACAGTATTGCTCATGCTCTATTACCACTTGTTATTCATCATATGCATTTCTGCACACATTTTTTGTTTGGCAAAAACTGACATAACTGTTCCAAAATGTTTATGATGGAATTTTCTCTGTCTGTAGTTTCAAAAATATGTTCACTCAAGTGCATCTGGATTGCTTTAAAAATGGAAAATATCAACTTCTTTTGCCATTACTTCTGTTGCATTTTATTCATGGGTGCCTTGAAATGTAACCCTTAGAAGTTTCAGTCTGACTACCTGAAACTGCAGACATGCTCAAGTAATTTGGCACTAAGCCTTTCAGATTTTGCTTCTGCTGAGCTTCAGGTCTGTAATCATGTGGCGTCTATGGATGATCCACTGGTAATGGCTGCCTTGCTGCCCCCAAGCATGTTAATTCAGGCTAAAAACTTGCGGTGGACTCTTTGTGCAACTGATCGCTGCTTTACAAATGCTGCTTTCTCTGCTTTTTTCCGGAGCGTTAAAGTTTTGCCTCTGAGACGTGGAGCTGGGCTTCAGCAAGAGGTTACCACTTCCACTTCCTGGAAAAATGCTATTGCTATCTAAAACTGTGTTTCACAAGTGACAGGATGCATGAAGAAACCATGAGATCTCTGCATGGGGGTTTTTCTTCTGTTTCTGATTAAGTGTTGCGTGTTGTATCTCTATGCATGTGAATGCGGTATCAATGTGTCTAGATAAATAGAGGGTTGACCTGATAATGGATGTGTATCAATGCAGGGAATAGACATAGCTTTGTCAAAACTGAAGAATGGTGATTGGGTGCACATATTTCCAGAGGGAAGTCGCTCTCGAGATGGTGGCAAAACCATTGGCGCCATTAGACGAGGAATTGGCAGGTGTCTTTCTGGAAAAGCATTGAAGGGCTGCTATCTTGCAAGTGTGGTGTTCTCCTTGTGCAATTTCTTCTTTGAAGATGGGTATCATAGTGGATGACAAGCTTCTAGCAAAAGTAATGAGCCATAGAAGAGTGAATTGGACTTTACAATAGCAGTCAATGTCAATGAGTGAGTTGTTGATCTCATTTGTTCCCAAGAAGGGTCTGAAATTTGAGGTTCTGGGTCCAGCCAGTCCTATAGGTTGCAGGCTTAGTATTTAAAGTATCACTGGTTTTCTTATGCTTGGGTTCTGTTGTCGGCAATTGCTTCTCCCAGGCTTGTCACAGATGTGGAAAAGACACCTGTGGTCATTCCTTTTGTTCACACCGGCATGCAGGAGATGATGCCAATAGGCAGCAAATTTCCCTCCATCCACAAGAAGGTACACTCTGTAGTCATAAATCTTTTAGGGGTTTGTACCATTGCCTGTCTAACTCCTTGTTCATTCTGAGTATATTCAGTATACCAGTAAAACAAAGTAGTAACTCTCATGGTTACAGTGTGGAGCAAAGGTTAATGGGATTGAAATGGTTTCTAATGTAACTGTGGGTGGAAGTGCTTTGATGTCACCTTTGTATTATTCTATTCTTTTATTTTAGTGATTTCCTTTCACTCTTCTTATAGCACTTCATATTATGACCTTGCCTGATATTTTGTGTTGAGAGAACAGTGAGAATTTGAATATCATGGGTTCTATATGCAATATCCTCAGAATTTTCTGGTTGGGTCCTGCCAAACTTTTTTTCCAGCAGGTGATCTGAGTGATTTTTTGGTTTATGACTTAGTGATTACTGGAATGAATTGAAGTTGGCTGATTTGCAGGTGAATCTTGGTGCAGGCCCTGGACCCTACACTAAACTCTGGATCTCCTTTTCAAACCTAAAAATGACTTTTATACCTGTCCTGCAGACACAATCCTGGCATTACTACTGGCACTATTCTAGCCACTGTTAAGTCTCCATTTAACCTAAGTCTTTTGTATGCTCCAGGTAACTGTGCTGGTGGGTGATCCCATTGAATTGGATGATATCATCAATCAGAGTTCAAGACAGTGCCTTTCAAAGGAAGCTGTTTATGATGCTATAACTGTGCGGGTGGGTGAACGGATGCGGGTTATGAAAGCGGAGCTTGATGAGCTGGTGCTGACACAAAGATCTGAAGAAAAGGCCACATTGGAGCAAAGAGGTGTTGTGATTAGTAGGGCTGAGAATCTGCTCCAATATATTGATTGGGAGTCTCAAGGACTCTTGCTGGATGATGGCCTTGAAGTGTTGGAGACCTTCAATCTTACCTCAGCATTGAAGAGCTCAACAGCATTAGACAGGGAAAGTCACTCAGTTTTGCGTGGTAAGGAACTCCTGTGTTTGTCCTGTATACCAATCTGTCTTCAGCAAGTTGGAGGTTGTATATGTCTAAATTCAGTGTGTAACAATCACCTGCTTTTAGGTCTGCAGTACATGAATTCTGAAGCTATGTGTGTTGGAGGTTTTCTATATGTAGAAGAGTTCAGATACAGCTTTGGACCTCTATCTTAAGCTCTCCAGGGTAATGAGTCAAGTAGTCAAGAGCAGAATATCCTATTGTACTGATTTGGTCTGTTTGGCAACTATGTATTTCCTTCTGATTTGTCAGCTCCCAGGATTCTAACTGCTGGTGTAATTTGCCCTGCAGAGAAGGATATGGTGGGTCCAGTGGGCATGACAGCTAGTGGACTAGAGACACTGGATATAGACAGAGACGAATTTCTCGATTTTGAAGAGGATGATGATATGTCCATGACTGCATATGGGAGTTTACTTTCAAGGTTTCAGGGCTTTGTAGACACTCCTACATTTTTGGGAGTAGGCTTTGCAGCTCGTGGGCTCTTAAGCAGTGGAAACAAGAAAGCATTGTACACTTTTAGGGGTGCCTATGTGTGAGTGAGGTGGATTGAGCATCTGTTACTGAACCAGCACATGGGAGCTAATGTCAAGAAACCTCAACTTGCATTGACACAGGAATCGTGCAAGACCCCATTTTTGGAGATGATGGAAAGAAAAAGTGAGATTTCAGGCTCAGCAAAGGTTTTTCTATGGAGCATTGGAATTGGGAGGAGTTGCCCCACCAATTAGTGTTCTCCTGTGCCATGGTTCAAGCTTTCCTTATGAGCATGCTGTCCTGCAATCCCAGATCCTCATTTTCAACTAAAGTCCTCTACTCTACAAAGCAAGATCTTAACCCTGAACTGGACTGCGCTTGAAATGCTGGACCTCAGTTGGGTAAGTATGGATGTGGATAATTGGCACTGGCGATGGGATTACCTACATGCAAGTGGAGGGATTGTACAGTATTTTCTTTAAGCCTTGATCTAGTAGGGCTGTGAAAGCAAATCTTGGATTTCGCAAAGAGCATGTTCTGTCTGGGCTTTTGGTGACCCAAGCAAAGGAGTCCTGTGAGAAAGCTATACGCATATGTTTTTCAAAGTGTAAGCACTGAGTCTGTGCACTAGTTAAGATATGCACAGTGAGATTTGGTGACAAAGTCCAATATTCTGTATGTCTGTATGTGGATGATTACCCGCAGGGACAAAACATGTGATGGTGGTGTGGATCCAACATTACAAATTTCTGGTGACATGATGGCAGTGGATCCGATGTTGCAAATATTTGGTGAGTCTCTCTTTTCCATCTCTTGATTTAGAGTAACTATCATGTGTACCATTCTTTGTCGCACCACCTTTTCTTTATGCAACATTCATGACCAAAAATTCTTTATGAGCCCTAAGAACTGGTCAATTGAAACCTCAAAACCAACCTCTTGTAGTGAAAAACAAGGGAGGTCTCACACTGACTCATATTCCCAACTAAATAGAAATAAAATCTGCAACACTGGAGTTTCTGGAGGTCTTACACTGATTCATAATCCAACTAAATAGAAATAAAATCTGCACCAATGGAGTTTCTGCAACAGAACGATGTAAACAGTACAAAATGATCATCAAGGTTCGGAATTCCAAGAACTACTGCATTCATACTAACCCTAAATCAGTGGGTTTCCAGGAATCAGCTTTCTCTGACCTCACTCTCTTGAGCTTCAACAGATCATGATTTTGTATCTCATTACTATAAACCCACCGAGTACCATAGTGACAACAGTTGTTCCCATACTACAATACACAAATTGAAAGACCTAGACAGCTTCTTCACTCAGAAACTCAACACTCTGATCAACTCGGCACATGCACATGCATAACAAAGAAAACAATTAAAATACCTCACAATCAACTCAGAAAGTTTGATAAGGAATACTTAACACCCCTCCACAAGCCCCGCCAGAACACACCTTGCTGCAGAAACCTCATGCTCCCTCAGAGTTCCCAGAAACCTAGGTGCCCTCTCTCTTTTTAAACAACAAATTGACAAACAACACACAAGACAACAGACTCCCATAATGATAAGACAACTCATGACCGCTCTTGAGATCCCTGAAGCTTTTCATCACTTTCCTGTCATCAACCCATATCTCCTACAAACAATGCATCCTTCCTAAAAGAAACACAGCGCGCAGCGGAAAACTACCACTTCTCTAGGATGCAATACATGCTTCACAAATTCTCCAGACAACCAAAATTAAAGCTCAGACTAACATTCCAAAACCCACAATTCAACCCATCCAACTTAGTCCTGTGTCTGTGAAGACAATAGCGCCCTTTTATCTCCAGCTTAAGCTCCATATCTTTGACAGACAGCCATCAATGCAAACAGCGAGGAAGCAACAACACCCACAAAAGATGCACCCAAAGAAAGCATCCCACGATACAGTGAGCGCCGTCAAGAGTAAACTCAGCCTTGCTCAAAACAAGCAAGAAACCAAAACCATGAGAAAACACAGAAAGACCAAATTCCTCTTCACATGTTTTCTCATCACACTCCAATTTGGCGGTCATTTGGTTCAGAATCCGGTTCTTTGATTTTTTGGGAACCAGGGGCATGAACCCTAAGAACCACCATGATAACCTCCTGGGGTCCGTTCTTCTGTTCCCGGTTTTTCTGATAACCGCCCAACCCTTGTCAAAGGCTTCTTTTTTGTTTCCCATTTTTGGTGATTTTTTTTTTGCCTCGGATTACTGACTGAGGAATAGCGGCTTCCTGGATGATAAATGTGGATGTGGATAAGGGGGCATGGGTCATCGAAAGATGGATGTGAAAGAAGCACAGTGTGTAAACGATCACAGAGAGAGACAGCGCGCTTGGGAGGTGAGGCGAGAGGC
>Ga0209611_10003773_pt1 | contig 26115 bp, 21 predicted proteins | sample S1TSphgellanicum_3_FD_187693 | JGI IMG/M metagenome (GOLD analysis project Ga0209611, IMG submission 187693) | Host-associated microbial communities from peat moss isolated from Minnesota, USA - S1T2_Fc - Sphagnum magellanicum MG (SPAdes) (version 2) | ecosystem: Host-associated > Plants > Peat...
CGCTCCACCGGGACCCCGAGCGCGCGAACGGCGGCGAGGATCGTGTCCGGCGCGGGCTTGGAGGCGACGACGTCGTCGGAGGTGATCGCGGCATCGGCGACCTCCGCGAGCGCGAGCCCCGCGCGCGCGAGGAGTGCCGCCAGTTGCAGGCGCGAGCTCGAGGTGCCGAGCGCGGTACGGACGCCGTGGCGCCGGAGCGCCGCGACGAGCGCGCGGACGCCGGGAAAGACGCGCACGGGCGCGTCCCCGAGCAGCGCCACGAACTCGGCCGCCGATGCCTCTCGCAGGGCCCGTCCCTGCTGTGTGGCCGTGGTCGCCCCGAGGAGCGCGACGATCAGCCGGTCTCCGCCCTGGCCGACGGACGCCGCGATGCGGTCGGCCGGGATCCGGTAGCCGAACGTGGCGAACGCCCGCTGCCACCCCTCGACATGCGCCGCGTTCGTATCGAGGAGCGTCCCGTCGACGTCGAAGACGATCCCATCGAGCGCCATGCGCGAATGCTAGTGGCGCCGCGACCCGCGGGCCGGGCCGCTTGTGCGGCGGACCGGCGGGGACGACCTTCTCCGGCATGCGTCTGGCCCCCATCTCGCCCGGCAGTCGCGTGCGTCTGCACGACCGGGATGCGTCGCCGCCCGCGTCGCTCCCGTCGGAGCTGCGCAACGAGACCGATGCGATCCACGGCCATCTGCACGACCTGCAGGAGCGGCTCTACGCCGAGTCGACGCGGGCGATGCTGATCGTGCTGCAGGGGCGGGACGCCGCCGGCAAGGACGGGACCGCGAATCACGTCGGCTCGGCGTTCAACCAGATGGGCTGCTCGGTCACGGCGTTCAAGCAGCCGACGGCGAAGGAGCTCGCGCACGACTACCTGTGGCGTGTGCATCGGGCAGTGCCGGCGCGCGGCACGATCGGGATCTTCAATCGCTCGCAGTACGAGGACGTGCTGGCCGTCCGCGTGCACGGGCTGGAGCCGCGCGCGGTCTGGTCGGCGCGCTACGCGCAGATCAACGCGTTCGAGCAGATGCTCACCGCCAATGGCGTCGTGATCGTCAAGTTCTTCCTCCACATCTCGAAGGCCGAGCAGCGGCGCCGCCTGCTCAGCCGGATCACCGACGAGCGGAAGAACTGGAAGATCAGCGAGTCGGATCTCGCCGACCGGGCGCTCTGGTCCGCCTACACGCACGCCTACGAGGAGATGCTGTCGCGCTGCAGCACCCCGTGGGCGCCGTGGTACGTCGTGCCCGCCGACGACAAGACGGCGCGCAACTATCTCGTCTCCGGCGTCCTGCTCGCCGCGCTGCGCCGCCTCGCGCCGCAGTATCCGGCCGCGCGGCGGCACCTGCTGGCGAAGTACCGCCGCCTGCTGAAGGCGCCGAAGGGCTAGGCCCCTCGGGCTCCGCCCTGTCGCCGAAGGGCTAGGCCCCTCGGGCTCCGCCCTATATTGCAGGGCATGTCCCCGTGGCTCGCGGCGCTGATCCTCGTGCTCCATGGCGTGCTCCATGGCGTGCGCCACGACGGGACGCACGCGACGGGGCGGGTCGCCGCCCAGGCGGTGCGCCCCGTGACGTGGACCGCGGTGGCCGCGCCATCCCGCGTCGCGGCCGGGGCGCACCTCGTCGTGCGCCTGACGGCGGCGATCGACACGGGCTGGCATCTCTACTCGACGACGCAGCCCCCGGGCGGACCGGTGCCGACGCGGCTCGCCGTCGCGGCCGGCGGGTTCGCCCTCGACGGAGCGCCATCGTTCCCGCCGCCGCTCGTGCGCCCCGACCCCAACTTCGGGATCAACGTCGAGACCTACGACCGGTCCGTCACGTTTGCGCTGCCGGTCCGCGTCGACCCGACGACGCCGGCCGGGGCGGAGTCGGTGACGGTCACCGCGCGCTATCAGGCGTGCAACGCGACCCTCTGCCTGCCGCCGCAGACGGCGCGCGTCGAGGTGCCGGTCGTCATTCAGCGCGCAGGCGCCACTGGCGCGGGCGCCGCTGGCGCGGGGACGACGGGCGGCGGGCGATGAACGCCTCGTTTCTCTGGCTGGCCGTCTCGGCGGGGGCGCTCTCGCTGCTCACCCCGTGCGTCTTCCCGATGATTCCGATCACGGTCAGCTACTTCACGGTGCACGCGGCCGATGGACGCGGGCCGGCCGTGCGGGCTGCGTCGGTCTTCGCCCTCGGCATCATTGCGATGTTCACCGCGCTCGGACTGGTCCTCGCGGCGCTGGTCGGGGCGACGGGAGCGGCGACCTTCGCCGCCAACCCGTGGGTCAACCTCGGACTGACGGCGCTCTTCGTCGCCTTTGCGCTCAATCTCTTCGGCGTCGTCACCGTCGGTGTGCCGAGCGGCGTGCTGTCGGCCGTCGACCACCGTCTGCGGCGCGCCGACGCCGCGTCGTCCGCCGCGGCATCGTCGGGCGCCGCCGAGGCCGGCCACGGCGCGCGCCGGGGGCTCGCCGGACCGGTGCTGATGGGCCTCGCGTTCACGCTGACGTCCTTCACCTGCACCGCCCCGTTCGTCGGCACCGTCCTCGTGAGCGCCGCCGCCGGCCACTGGCAGCAGCCCGCGCTCGGGATGCTCGCCTATGCGACCGTCTTCGCGCTGCCGTTCTTCCTGCTGGCGCTGGTGCCGCAGTGGGTCGTGCGCCTGCCCCGGGCCGGCGCGTGGCTGGTCACGGTCAAGGTGATGATGGGACTCCTCGAGCTGGCCGCCGCGCTCAAGTTCCTCTCCAACGCCGATCTGGTCTGGCACTGGGGGATCGTGACCCGCGACGTCGTGCTCGCGAGCTGGATCCTGCTCGCGGGCGTCGCCGTCGTCTATCTCGTCGTCCGTGGCGCCGGTCGCCCGGCGACCTGGGTCGCCGTCGCCGCGCCGGCGCTGATCGGCGTCTGGCTCGCCACCGGACTCGCCGGCCGTCCGCTCGGCGAGCTCGAGGCGTTTCTCCCGCCCGCCCCGGTCGACCTGGCCTGGCACCTCAACGATCTGCCGGCGGTCCTCGCCGACGCCCGGCGCGACGGCACGCCGGTCTTCGTCGACTTCACGGGCTTTACCTGCACCAACTGCCGATGGATGGAGGCGAACATCTTCGCCCGTCCGGACGTGCAGCGCGCGCTCGCGCAGTACAAGCTGGCGCGCCTCTTCACCGACGGGGATGGGCCGGTCTACGAGCAGCAGCAGGCGTACCAGGAGTCGACCTACCACACCGTCGCGCTGCCCCTCTACGCCCTGCTCGAGCCCGATGGCCGGACGATCGCGACGTATGCCGGGCTGACGCGCGACCCGGCCGTCTTTCTCGCCTTCCTGCGGCAGGGCGCGCACCCGGTCGCCACTCGGTAACGAATCGGGCGCGAATCGGGCGCGAATCGGGCGCGAATCGCGGCTGAGTTCCCGGCCGCTCGCTGCGCCGGGGCGTCGCGGGGCGGTACGGGATTCGCTGACTCGGCGGTATGTTTCGGGTTGGCGGTGGGCTGCCACGTCGCCCAGTCTCCCCGATCGTCACGCTTCCGTCTTCGATCCCCCGTGCCCTCGGCCGTCACCTCGCTCATGCTCGGCGCGCTGCTCCTGCAGGTCGTGGCCGCCGTCGTGCTCCTCATCCGGCTCGTCCCCGGCCGCCGCCGCCTGCCACCCGCGCCGCCCGTCGAGGATCGACCGGCCGATCGTGCGCGCGTGAGCGTCGTCGTCGCGACGCTCAACGAGGCCGAGCGGATCGGACCCTGTCTCGCCGGGCTCGCGCGCCAGGGCGCGACGATGCGCGAGGTGCTCGTCGTCGACAGCCGGTCGACCGACGGCACGGCGGACCTCGTGACGGCCGCCGGCCGCGGCGATCCGCGCATCCGCGTCGTCACCGACGACCCGCTGCCGGCGGGGTGGGTCGGCAAGGTCTGGGCGCTGCAGCACGGCCTCTCCGAGGTCACCGGTGAGTGGGTGCTCGGGATCGACGCCGACACCGAGCCGCTGCCGGGGATGGTCCAGGGCGTGCTCGCGGCGGCCGAGCGCGAGGGGTATGACGCCGTCTCGTTCGGTCCCCGGTTCGCCGGGCAGGTCGCCGCGGAGCGATGGCTCCAGCCCGCGCTGCTCACGACGCTCGTCTACCGCTTCGGGGCGCCCGGCGCGGCGGTCCCGCCCGACCGCGTGATGGCCAATGGGCAGTGCTTCCTCGCGCGCCGCGACGTGCTCCTGCGACACGGCGGCTACTCGGCGGCGCGCGCCTCGTGGGCCGACGATGTGACGCTCGCCCGCCATCTCGCGGCCCAGGGCGCGTCGGTCGGATTCCTCGACGGCTCGCGCCTGATCATCGTGCGCGCTTATCGCTCGGCGGGCGAGATGTGGCGCGAGTGGGGCCGCTCGATCGACGTGACGGATGGCACGACGGTCGCGCGCCAGTGGATCGACGTCGCGTACCTCGCGCTCGTGCAGGCCGCGCCGGTGCCGGTGCTCCTCGTCGTCGCCGGGCTCGCGTGGCAGCGCGGATCGATCGGCGCGATCGCGTCGGCCGCGGTCATCGTCAACGCGGCGCTCTTCCTGATTCGCGTCTGCTTCCAGCTCGCGCTCGCCCCGTCGTACACCGTGACCGGGGTCGCCTTCTGGCTGGCGCCGCTCGCCGACCCGCTGGCGGTGCTGCGGATCGTGCTGTCGACGCTGCGCCGGCCGACGCGGTGGCGTGGGCGCCGCTATGGCGCAGGACTGGGTCAGCCGTCGGGACAGCTGCTCTCCTGATGACGTTGTGGCGACCGTAACGCCCCCGACCCGGCGACCGGGGCTGCTGGCGCGTCTCGCGCAGCGGTCGGTCGCCGACGCCGACCCGCAGCAGTTCTCGGGGCCGATTCGCGGCGAGTTGCTGGGCACCGAGGGGCTGGCCGAGTATGCGCGCGCCCTCGCCCGCTCGCAGCGCCTCGAGGTCGCGCGGCCGGCCGCCTGGTGGCGCCTGGCGCACCGCGGCGAGGGCCCGCTCCTCCGGCGGCTCAACGACTCGCAGCGCGTGCTCGAGCGCGCGCGCGACAAGGTCAGCGAGGCCGCCGACCAGGGCACCGATGTCAGTCCCGCCGGCGAGTGGCTGCTGGACAACTTCTATGTCGTTCAGGAGCACGTGCGCGAGGTGCGCGAGAGCCTGCCGCCGGGGTTCTACCAGGAGCTGCCGAAGCTGGCCGCCGGGGCGCTGGCCGGCTATCCGCGGATTTACGAGATCGCGATCGAGCTGATCGCCCACACGGAAGGGTTCCTCCAGCTCGACAACATCCAGCTCTTCGTGCGCGAGTTCCAGCGCGCGGTGCCGCTGACCGTCGGCGAGCTGTGGGCGGTGCCGACGATGCTGCGCCTCGGCCTGATCGAGAACGTGCGGCGGATGGCGCTCCGCGTCTCGCAGCGCCTCGACGAGCTGGCGCTGGCGGATCGGTGGGCGAAGCGCCTGCGCGAGGCGAGCGAGGGCGGCGCGCAGACGCTCTCCGGCGTGATGGCCGAATTCGTCAACACGCATCCGCCGCTGACCCCGGCGTTCATCACGCGCTTCCTCCAGCAGATCCGGTCGTACCAGACCGATTTCACCCCGTTGCGCTGGCTCGAGCAGTGGATCGCCGAGGACGGCCTCAACGCCGAGGACGCGGTCACGCGCGCCAACCAGCGGCTCGCGCTGACGCAGGTCGTGATGGCCAACAGCATCACGAGCCTGCGCACGGTCGGGCGCCTCGACTGGTCGGCGTGGGTCGAGACGATGAGCCTGACCGAGGCGATGCTGCGTCAGGATCCGGCCGGCGTCTTCGAGCAGATGACGTTCCGGTCGCGCGACCAGTACCGCCATGTGGTCGAGGGGCTGGCGAAGCAGACCGGCGTGCCGGAGAGCGAGGTCGTGCAGCGCGCGCTCGAACTGGCCCGGGCCGGCACCGACGACGCGACGCACCATGTCGGCTACTACCTCGTCGGCACGGGGCGGCCGGCGCTCGAGGCGATGATCGGCTACGTCCCGCCGTTCGGCGAGCGGCTGCACCGCCGGGTCCTCGCGCGGCCGACGGTGGTCTACTTCGGCTCGATCGCCGCGGTGACGGCCGCGCTGCTCGCCGTCGCGCTCTGGCTGACGGCGCCCGCGGGGCTCGGCGGCATGCTCGCGGTCGTGGTGATGGCGCTGCTCCCCGCCAACGACATCGCGATCAGCATCGTGCACCAGCTGGTGAACATGCTGCTGGCGCCGCACGTGCTGCCGAAGCTCGAGTTCGAGGACGGCATCCCCGCCGAGTATCGCACCGCCGTCGTCGTGCCGACGCTCCTCGGCAGCGTCGCCGCGGTGCAGGAGGCGCTGGAACATCTCGAGGTCCAGTTCCTCGCCAATCGCGACGCGCAGGTGTATTTCGCGCTGCTCAGCGACTTCACCGATGCGCCGGCGGAGACGCAGCCCGAGGACGCGGCGATCCTGCGCGCGGCGGTCGAGGGGATCACCGCGCTCAACGCGCGCTACGCGGCGACGCCCGCCCTGCCCGGCCGCGGCGATCCGTTCGTCCTCTTCCACCGGCCACGGCGCTGGAACGCGTCGCAGGGCGTCTGGATGGGCTGGGAGCGGAAGCGCGGCAAGCTCGAGCAGTTCAACCGCTATCTGCGCGGCGGCGCGCGCGACGCGTTCGCGACGATCGCCGGCGACCCGTCGGCGCTGGGCGCCGTGCGCTACGTGATCACGCTCGACTCCGACACGGTGCTGCCGCGCGATGCGGCCGCGCTCCTCATCGGCGCGATGGCCCATCCGCTGAACCGCGCGGTGCTGGACCCGGTCAGCGGGCACGTCGTGCGCGGCTACGGCATCCTGCAGCCCCGCGTCGGCATCTCGCTCGAGAGCGCGAACCGGTCGCTGTTCGCGTCGATCGCCTCGGGCAGTCCGGGCGTCGATCCGTACACGACCGCCGTCTCCGACGTGTATCAGGATCTCTTCGCCGAGGGGAGCTTCACCGGCAAGGGGATCTACGACGTCGACGCATTCCAGCAGGCGACGCGGGACCGGTTCCCGGAAAACACGCTCCTGAGCCACGATCTGATCGAGGGGACGTACGCGCGCGCGGCGCTGGCGACCGACGTCGAGTTCTACGATGACTATCCGACGCGCTACCTCGCGGCCACGCGGCGCAAGCACCGCTGGATCCGCGGTGACTGGCAGCTCCTTCGCTGGCTCATGCCGGTGGTGCCGGGCGTCACCGGTCCGCAGCGCAATCACCTGTCGGCGATCTCGCGCTGGAAGATCTTCGACAACCTGCGCCGCAGCGTCGTCGAGATCGCGCAGCTCGCGCTGCTCGTCGCCGGCTGGACGGTGCTGCCCGGCGGTCCGTTCGTCTGGACGGGGCTCGTGCTCGCCGGGATCGCGTCACCGTGGGCGTTCTCGATCGTGCTGGCGCTCGTGCGGCCGCCGCGCGACAAGTCGTGGCGCGCCTACTATCAGGCGGTCGGGCGCGACGCGCTGACCGCGCTCGCCCAGTACCTGCTGGCGGTGACGTTCCTGCCGCACCAGGCGGCGGTCTCGGCCGATGCGATCGGCCGCACGCTGTGGCGGCTCTTCGTCTCGCACCGCAGCATGCTCGAGTGGCAGACGGCGTCGCAGGTCGAGCGCCTGTCGTCCGGTGGCTCGCCGCGCGAGGTCTGGCGGCGCATGTGGCCGGCGGTGGCGCTGACGGCGGCGCTCCTCGTGCTCGTCCTCGTGCGCGCGTCCCACCATGGGCTGGAACGGATTCCGGCGGGTCTGCCCGGCGCGGGGCTCTATCGCTACGCGTCGGGCGTGCGCTGGTGGTATCTGGCGATCACCCTGCCGCTGCTCGGGCTCTGGGCGTCGAGTCCGGCGATCGCCGACGCGCTGAGCCGACCCGCGGTGCGGCGCCTCAGGCGGCTGTCGCCGTCGGAGGCGTGGACGGCGCTCCGCTACGCCCTGCTGCACTGGCACTACTTCGACCGCTTCGTCGGCCCCGACACGCAGTGGCTGGCGCCGGACAACTACCAGGAGGATCCGGCGCCGGTCGTCGCGATGCGCACGTCGCCGACCAACATCGGCCTCCAGATGATGGCGACGGTCAGTGCGTACGATCTCGGCTTCCTGCCGAGCGGCGCGATGATCGAGCGGCTGGAGCAGGTCTTCCGCTCGCTGGAGCGGATGCCGCGGTTCCGCGGGCACTTCTACAACTGGTACGATCTCCACGACCTCCGCGTCCTCGAGCCGGCCTACATCTCGACCGTCGACAGCGGCAACCTCGCGGGGCATCTCCTCGCGCTGAAGCAGGCGCTGCTCGAGGTGATCGACGATGCGGTCGTCGACACGCGGGTCTGGGATGCGCTGCAGACGGCGCTGACGCTGGCGGCCGAGGAGCTGCGGGCGCTGGCGTCGTCCGGCGACGTCGCGAATCCGCGGCAGTGGCAGGCGGTCCTCGAGGCGGCCGAGCGCGTGCGCGCGGTGCTCGCCTCGCTGCCGCAGGCGACGGGGTCGTTGACCGGCGCGGCCGGTGGGGTCGACGTCGCCGCGCTGGCGACGCTCGTCGAGCGGCTGCGCACCGCGGAGCGGATCCTCGCCGCGCGTCCCGACGACACGCTGGTGCCGAGCCCCGCGCCCGGCGGCGACGGACCGCGGGTGTCGCCGCTGCTGGGCGGGATGCCGGGCCCGGCCGCCGTCCCGGTCACCGATCCCGTCGCCACGGGCCGGTCGTGGCTGACGTGGGGGCGCACCCTGCTCGAGGGGCAGGTCGCCGAGCTGACCGCCCTCGGGATCCCGCTCGGGATGCCGGCCGGGACGCCGATGGGGAGCTCGCTCCCGCTCGGCACGGCGGCCGTCGCGACGACGCCGGTGCCGACGTTGCGCCAGGCGGCCGCGACGTCGCCGCACGCCGCCGAGCAGGTGCAGCGCCTCGAGGCGCTGGCGGCGCGGGCGCATGCGTACGCGATGGAGACCGACTTCGTCTTCCTCTTCGATGAGCGGCGGAAGCTCTTCTCGATCGGCTATGCGGTGCACACGGGGACGCTGGACGCGTCGTGCTACGACCTGCTCGCGTCCGAGGCACGGCTGGCGAGCTATGTCGCGATCGCCAAGAACGACGTGCATGCCGAGCACTGGTTCCGCCTCGGGCGCGCGCTGACGGTCGCCGCCGGCGACACGGCGCTGATCTCGTGGAGCGGCAGCATGTTCGAGTATCTGATGCCGGCGCTCGTGATGGAGTCGTTTCCGTTCACGCTGCTGGATCAGACGTACCAGGGCGCGCTGCAGCGGCAGATCGCCTATGGGGTCGAGCGCGCCGTGCCATGGGGGGTGTCGGAGTCGGCGTACAACACGCGCGATCGCAACCAGACGTACCAGTACCGCGCCTTCGGCGTCCCCGATCTCGCGCTCAAGCGGGGGCTCGACAAGGACCTCGTGATCGCGCCGTACGCGACGGCGCTCGCCCTGATCGTCGATCCGCACCAGGCGATGCGCAACCTGTCGGCCCTCGAGCGCGAGGGGGCGCTCGGGCCGTTCGGGTTCCGCGATGCGCTCGACTACACGCGCCCGACGCCTGGCTCGACGCGCGCGGTCGTCGGCGCCTACATGGCCCACCACATCGGCATGAGTCTCGTCGCGCTGACGAGCGCGATCCGGCAGGGGCTCTGGCCGCGTCGCTTCCACCGCGATCCGGTGATCAAGTCGGCCGAGCTGATTCTCTTCGAGCGCATTCCGCGGCGGTTCGTGATGTCCGAGGCGCAGACGGGCGAAGCGGACGAGCTGCCCCGTCGCCGCGCCTCGTCGGAGAAGCCCGCGGCGCGGCATCTCGACAGCGCCGACACGCTGCAGCCGCGCATCACGCTGCTCGGGCATGCGCCCTATACCGCGATGATCGACAACGCCGGCGCCGGCTACGCGCGATTCGAGCAGATGGCGGTGACGCGCTGGCGCAACGACGGGACGCTCGATGACACGGGGCAGTGGTGCTACGTGCGCGACATCGCGGCCGATCGCGTCTGGTCGGCGGCATACCAGCCGGTCGGCGCGGCCGCCGACTGGTATCGCGTGACGTTCGCCTCGGACCGGGCGACGTTCCACCGGCGCGACGGGGATATCGAGACGCGGCTCGAGGTGACCGTCGTGCCCGACGATTCGGCCGAGGTGCGGCGCGTGACGCTCACCAACCACGGCACGACGCCGCGCGAGATCGAGCTGACGACGTACGCCGAGGTCTGCCTCAACAGCCCGGACGCCGACCGCGGACATCCGGCGTTCCAGAATCTCTTCATCGAGACGGAGTTCGTCGGCGCGCAGGCGGCCGTGATCGCGACGCGGCGGCCGCGGAGCGCGGACGAACGGGCCCTGTGGATGGTGCACGTCGCCGCGACAGGGCGCGACGCGATCGGCCCGGTCAGCTGCGAGACCGACCGGTCGCGGTTCGTCGGCCGCACGCGCACGGTGCGCGACCCGGAGGCGATGGAGACCGCCGGCCCGCTGTCGGGGACGACCGGCTCGCCCCTCGACCCGATCGTGGCGCTGCGCACCCGGGTGCGGATCGAGGCCGGCCAGGCGACGCGCGTGGCGTTCACGACGATCGTGGCGCCGGATCGCGCCCGCGCGCTCGAGCTGGCGGACCGCTACGCGGACCCGTACTCCGCGCAGCGGGCGCTCGATCTCGCGTGGATGCACGCCCAGGTCGAACTGCGCGATCTCGACCTCACGCCGGCCGACGCCGCCCTGTATCAGGAGCTGGCGGGGCACCTCCTCTACTCGACCCCGTCCGTGCGCGTGCCGTCGCGCGAGGCGGTCGCCGTCCGGCGCGGCCGCGAGGCGCTGTGGGCGCTCGGCATCTCTGGCGACTGGCCGATCCTGCTGGCGACGGTCGAGTCGTCGGCTGGCGTCTCGACCGTCCGCGAGCTGCTCGGCGCGCATCACTACTGGCGGCTCAAGGGGCTGACGGTCGACCTGGTCATCCTGAATACGTATCCTCCGACGTATCTGCAGGAGCTGCAGGACGAGCTGACGACGACGGTGATGGCGTCGAGCGAGGCCGCGTTCGTCGATCGGCCGGGGGGGATCTTCCTCCGTCGGCGCGATCTGATCGAGGCCGACGACCTCGCGACGCTGCGATCGGTGGCGCGGGTGCACGTCGTCTGCGACGGCCTCCGGCTGTCGGAGATCCTCGAGCTTCCCGACGCGCCACCGGAGTACCCGTCCCCGTTCGTCGTCTCCACGCCCGGCCAGTCGGCGAAGGGGATCGTCAGTACCGGACTCCTCGCCGCGGCCGCCGCGCGGTCGGGGGCGGCCGGCGCGAATGGCGCGTCGGCCGCCGAGCGGCTCGCGACGGCGCGCGCCGGCGAGACCGCGCCGCTCGCGTTCGACAACGGGCTGGGCGGACTGCGGGCCGACGGTGCGTACGAGATCCGGCTGAGTGGTGACGCGACGACGCCGGCGCCGTGGACCAACTGCATCGCCAACCCGGTCGCCGGCTGCCTCGTCTCCGAAAACGGCGGCGGGTGCACGTGGGTCGAGAGCAGCCAGTTCTTCCGCCTCACGCCGTGGCGCAACGATCCGGTGACGGACGCGCCGACGGAGGTGCTCTACCTGCGCGACGACGAGACGGGCGAGATCTGGACGCCGACGCCCGAGCCGGTGCGGCACCAGACGCCGTACACCGTCTGCCACGGCCACGGCTGGAGCGAGTTCCGGCATCGGCACGCCGGGATCTCGACGCGACTCCTGATCGGGATGGCCGAGCACGACCCGGTGAAGCTCGCCATGCTGACGCTCGTCAACGAGTCGGCGGCGCCGCGGCTGCTGACGATCACGAGCTACGTGGAGTGGACGCTGGGCACGTTGCGCGAGCAGACGCAGCACGAGGTGCGCACGGTGCTCGACCGCGACTGCGAGTCGCTGTTCGCGCAGAACGTGCATGCGACCGACTTCGCCGATCGCGTCGCCTTCGCGGCGCTCAGCCTGCCGCTGGCCTCGTTTACCGCCGACCGGCGCGAGTTCATCGGCCGCAACGGATCGCTGGCGCAGCCGGCGGCGCTCGCGCGGAGCGGCCTCGCCGAAGCGACCGGCGCGGGGCTCGATCCGTGCGCGGTGCTGCAGGCGACGATCACGCTGATGCCCGGCGAGACACGGGAGATCGTCGCCGTGCTCGGGGCCGCGGTCGGCGAGCCCGAGGCGCGCCGGCTCGCGCGCGAGTATCGGGAGCCGGCGCGCGCGCAGCAGGCGATCGAGGGCGCGACCGCCGCCTGGACCTCCCGCCTGGCGACGGTCCGCGTGCGCACGCCGGATCCGGCGTTCGACGCGGTCGTCAACGGCTGGCTGCTGTATCAGGCGATGGCGTGCCGCTTCTGGGGGCGGACGGCGGTCTACCAGTCGAGCGGCGCGTTCGGGTTCCGCGACCAGCTGCAGGACGCGATGGCGTTCGTCTATTCCGATCCGGCGCTGACGCGGGAGCATATCCTGCGGGCCGCGGCGCGCCAGTTCGTCGAGGGGGACGTCCAGCACTGGTGGCATCCGCACAACGGCATGGGCGTGCGGACGCGTATCTCCGATGATCTCGTCTGGCTGCCGTGGGTCGTCGATCACTATCTCGAGACGACGGCCGACGCGACGATCCTCGACGAGAGCGTCCCGTTCCTGACGACGCGCCTGCTGGAGCCCGGCGAGGCGGAGCTGTACGACGCGCCCGCGATTGCGGCGGAGCGGGCGTCGCTGTACGAGCACTGCCTGCGCGCGCTGCGCCGCGCCGCGACGGTCGGCCCGCACGGTCTGCCGCTGATGGGCAGCGGCGACTGGAACGACGGGATGAATCGCGTCGGCATCGGCGGCACCGGCGAGAGCGTCTGGCTGGCGTGGTTCCTCGTGGGGACCCTCCGCCGGTTCGCCGCGCGGTGCGATGCGCGCGGCGATGGCGCGATCGGGGCCGAGCTGCGCGGCCGGGCGGACGCCTACGTCGCGGCGGTCGAGCGCACCTCGTGGGACGGCGCGTGGTATCGGCGCGCGTACTTCGACGACGGGACGCCGCTCGGCAGCGCCGGCGACGCCGAGTGCCGGATCGACGCGATCGCCCAGAGCTGGGCGGTGATCTCCGGCGCGGCGGATCCCGACCGCGCGCGCCAGGCGAACGACTCGCTGTACGCGCACCTCGTCCGTCCGGACGCGCGGCTGATCATGCTCCTGACGCCGCCGTTCGACCGGACGACGCACGACCCGGGCTACATCAAGGGCTACGTCCCCGGCGTGCGCGAGAACGGCGCGCAGTACACCCATGCCGCGACGTGGGCCGTACTGGCGCGCGCGCTGCTCGGCGAAGGGGACGTCGCGTTCATGCTCTTCCAGATGCTCAATCCGTTCACGCACGCCGAGACCGCCGCGGATGCCGCGGCGTACAAGGTCGAGCCGTATGTCATCGCCGCCGACGTCTACACGGCGCCCGGGCAGCTCGGACGCGGCGGCTGGACGTGGTACACGGGATCGGCGAGCTGGGCGTACCGCGTCGGCCTCGAGGCGCTGCTCGGCTTCCACAAGCACGGGGCGACGCTGACGATCGCGCCCTGCATCCCGAAGGGATGGCCGGGATTCGAGCTCGCCTATCAGGTCGGCGGCTCGCGCTACGACATCGCCGTGCAAAACCCGGAGCACGTCAGTCACGGCGTGCGGTCGGTGACCGTCGACGGGACGATCGTCCCCTCCGGTGCGATCCCGCTCGTCGACGACGGCCGCGTGCACTCGGTCGTCGTGCTGCTCGGCGATCCGGCGTAGACTCCACCCCGGGATCCGGCGCGGGATCCGGCGCGGGATCCGGCGCGGGATCCGGCGCGGGGCCGCTGGCGGCTACGCCTCCGGCTCGTCGACCGGCGGGAGGTCGTCGACCGCCGGGCCGTTGATCACGCGGCCGTCGGGTGCGAACCGCGAGCCATGGCACGGGCAGTCCCACGTCCGCTCGGCCGAATTCCATTCGACGATGCAGTACAGGTGCGGACAGACCGCGGACCGCTCGTGGAGCACGCCGGCCGCGTCGCGGTAGCAGGCGATCTTCTGCATCCCGCGGCGGAGCACCGCCCCCTGCCCGGGCGCGACATCGCCGACGCGGGGCACGGCGCCCGGCGTCAGCCAGCGCGCGTAGCGACCGACGACGTTGAGGTTCTCGCGGAGGTACTCGCCCGACGCGCGGACGGACCGCCGCGATGGGTCGTAGAGCGCGGCCCACGGCGAGGCGCGATCGGCCAGCAGGTCGGTGAGGACGATGCCCGCGATCGTGCCGTGCGTCAGGCCGTTCCCCGCGTCGCCGGTCGCGATGTAGACGTTCGGCACGACGCCGGGATTGCGGCCGATGTAGGCCAGCCCATCGACCGGCTCGACGATCTGGCCGGACCAGCGAAAATCGGTGACGCCGGCGATGTGCAGCCGGTCGAGCGCCCATGCCTCGAGGCGGGCGAACCGCGCCGCGGAATCATCGGCCTGCCCGGTGCGGTGATCCTCGCCGCCGACGAGGACGACATCCGGCGATCGATCGTCGGGCGCGGGCCGGATCCGCACATAGTGCTCCGGCCGACCCGTGTCCCAGAGCAGCAGTGGCTGCCGACCGCCGCGGCGCACCTTGAGGCCGATCACGTACGTGCGATAGGCCGCGAGCTTCGTGTGCATCGTCACGACGTCGTTGATCGGCGTGTGGGTCGCGACGACGACGGCCGCCGCGGTGACGGTCGCGCCACCGGCCGTGCCGACGCGCGCCGGCATGCCACCCTCGACCGAGATGGCGCGCGTCCCGCTGACGATGCGCCCGCCGTCGCGCACGATCGCCTGCGCCAGCGCCGTGACGTAGGCGACCGGATCGATCTGCGCCTGATGCGGCACCGTCAGGCAGGGTCGCGTCACGAACCAGCCAGCGGGGCCGCGGTCGTGGACCGTGACGCCGGCGAGCCCGGCCCGACGCATCGCGGCCGCCTCGCGATCGAGCCGGTCGCGCCCCTCGCCGTCGGCGGCGACGAGGCAGCCGTCGACGCGGCCGAATCCGCAGTCGATGTCCTCGGCGGAGACGATCGCCGCGATCCGGTCGATCGCGGCGGTGTGGCTCCCGGCGATCAGACGCGCGCGCTCGGCGCCATGGAGCCGCTCGAGATCGACGTACCGATCCTGGAGGACGGCCGTCAGGTGCCCGGTCGACCGACCGGTCTCGCCGCCACCGACCGGCCCCTGGTCGACGACGATGACGCTGCGGCCTTCGCGAGCCAGCAGATAGGCCGTCGTCAGGCCGGCGATCCCCGCCCCGATGACGCAGACGTCCGCGTACGTGTCGCGGGCGAGGGGGGCGTACGTCGGGACGACGACGCCGTCCATCCAGAGCGGAGTCGTCGCGCCGCCGCCACCGTCCGTGTGCATCCGGGCGAGAAGCTACGGGCGGCTCGCCGCGGCCGGCAAGTCGGCGTCCCGTCGACGCCGGGCGGCGGTCGTCAGCCTAGCTGCAGCCGGGGACGCCCTCGACGCTGTCGCCAGGCACCGCGGGCGGTGTCGTGCCATCGCCGACGAAGACGCCGCACTGGCTGGGCGTCGTGTTCGCCGTGAAGACGCTCGTCGCCATCGCCGACCACCCGCCCTTGTCGGCCTGCATGATGGTGACGGTGTTCCCCTTCGATGTCTGGAAGGAGCCGGCGGGCAACGTCGTCGTGTAGGTGCTGTTGGTGAAGAAGTACGACTCCTCGACGGTCTCGAGGTTCCGGAGATCCTCGACCATCGAGGCGATGTAGGCGCGGTCCTTCGACATCGAGAACTTCGGGATCGCGATCGCCGCGAGGATCCCGATGATCAGGACGACGATCATGATCTCGACGAGCGTGAAGCCGGTCAGACGACGACGCACCGGCCTAGAGCCCGTCGCAGACGACCTCATCGCGGACACCGGGATGGTCCTGCAGTGCGGTGCGCGGGACGGCGCTCTCGGGGAGGTCGCCGCGCCAGAGGACGCAGCTGCGACCCGTTACCCCGTTGAACGTCGCGCGCGCCGACCAGGCCGTCGGGGTCGCGGTGAGGATCGTGACCGAGACGCCGCGGTCCCAGATGAACGGCTCGAGCGCATCGCCGTCCTGGGCATAGGCGCCGTTCAACGCGCGAAACTTCTCCTCGCTCCGCTCCAGCGAGCGGAGCGCGTACGTCATGTAGCTCTGCGCCGCCGCCGCCCACTCGAGCTGCTGCCGATACCCGTCGCCGTCGCACGAGACTTCCGCTTCGGGATAGGTCTTGCGCTCGGCGTCGGTCGCGGGCCGCTCGCCAGGAGCGACCGGACCAGCCCAGATGACGCACGAGCGGCCGGCGGCGCCGGCCGACGTCGCGCGTGCCGTCCATCCATCGGCCGAGGCGTGCCCGATCGCGATGTCGACACCAGGCGCCGCCTGGAAGCCGGCGAGGTCGGCGGCCGACGCGGCGTAGCGGTGATTGGCGCTCCAGTACATCTCCTGCGCCATGATCAGGTTCCGGAGGTCGGAGCGCATCGTCCCGATCATCGCGACGACGGCGAGGGCGCGGGCCGTCGGCGCCGGCTCACTGGCGACGTCGCCGCCGGCAGTGCTGCGCAGCGTGCGGGCGTCCGGCACCGCCGATGTCGCGGCCGTGGCGTAGGCGTAGCGGGGCGTCGCCGGCGTCTGGGCCGCGGTGGCGCGCACAACCGTCAGGCCGGCGACGACCGCCAGCGCCCCATGCCGAGTCCACGTTCCACGAGCCATGATCCGTTCCTCCCTGGGTGCACCACAGGCGACCTCTTCCACACATTCAGAGTGCCGGAGCGGGCGGGAGGTAACGGCGGCTCAGTCGTCGATCGACTTGAGTCGCTTTTTCAGGACCTTACGCATGCGAATGATCGTTTCGGGGTCGGCGCCACCGTCCTGGATGAGGTGGGCGAGCAGCAGGGCCGGTGACCCGTGGAAGAGGGTCCGGGTCAGGTGCTCGATCGTCGCGCGGGCCGTGTCGTCGCGGCTGACGGTCGCCCGGAAGCGGTGCGCCTTCCCCTCGACGGTGTGGGCGACGCGGCCCTTCGCCTCCAGGACGCGCAGGAGCGAGAGGACGGTCGTGTACGCGAGACGGACCGGCAGGCGGCCGCGCACCTCCGCGGCGGTCGACGGACCGTGGTCCCACAGGACGCCCATCAGGTCGAGTTCGCGGTCGGTGAACACGGCGTGCGTGCCGCCGCTCGTCGATTACGCCACGCGGTCGCGCGGCGGCGTGCCCGCGAAGAACGCCTCGAGGTTGGCGATCGCGCGCTCCCCCATCGCCACGCGTGTCTCGGTGCTGGCGCTGCCCAGGTGCGGCAGGAGGACGACGTTCTCGAGCTGCAGCAGCTCGGGGGAGATCGTGGGCTCGCGCTCGAAGACGTCGAGCCCCGCCCCGGCGATCGTGCCGGAGCGCAAGGCCGCGGCGAGCGCGATCTCGTCGACGACGTCGCCGCGTGCGGTGTTGACGAGGATCGCGTGGCGCGGCATCAGGGCGAGCGTGCGCGCGTTGATCAGATGGCGCGTCTCGGGAGTGGCCGGGGCGTGCAGCGAGATGAAGTCGCTCTCCCGCAGCACATCCTCGATCGATCCGCGCGGTTCGGCGCCGTGGGCCTTCGCCTCTCCGATCGGCACGGGGGGATCGAAGTAGAGCACGCGCATGCCGAATCCGTCGTGGGCGCGCCGCGCGACGGCCCGGCCGATGCGACCGAGCCCGATGATGCCGAGGGTCTTGCCGGAGACCTTCGTGCCGAGCATCTGCGTCGGCCGCCAGCCGGTCCATTGTCCGGCGCGCACCATCCGCTCCCCCTCGCCAAGCCGACGGGCCGCCATCAGGAGGAGCGCGATGGCGGTGTCCGCCGTCTCGTCCGTGAGGACGTCCGGGGTGTTGGTGATCACGACGCCGTTGGCCTTCGCCGCGGCGAGATCGATGTTGTTGTAACCGACGCCGAAGTTCGCGACGATGCGGATCCGTCGGCCGGCCGCGCCAAGCACGTCGGCGCTGATCCGGTCGGTCACCGTCGGAATGAGCGCGTCGGCGGACCGGGCGCTGGCGATCAGCTGGTCGGCGGTGAGCGGTGTGTCATTCGGATTGAGCACGACATCGAAGAGGGCGGCGGCGTGTCGCTCGACGGCGTCGGGGAGTTTTGCCGTGAGGACGACCCGCGGGCGGGGCGTTGCCGTCACGCGGGCAGGCCGGCCCTGGCGAGGACCATCGCCATCGTCGACCCGAGTTCGGCGGCGCTGGTCGCGACCATCAGTCCCGAGGAGCGCATGATCTCCCCCTTCTCGGCAGCGCTGTCGCCGAACGCGGAGATGATCGCGCCGGCGTGTCCCATCCGGCGCCCGGCCGGCGCCGAGAGCCCGGCGACGTAGCCGACGACGGGCTTGGACATGTGGTCCCGCACCCAGACGGCCGCCTCCGCTTCCTGCGGACCGCCGATCTCGCCGATCATGAGGACAGCGTCCGTCGCGTCGTCCTGCTCGAAGAGCTGCAGGATGTCGAGGAACGAGGATCCGTTGATCGGATCGCCGCCAATCCCGACGCTCGTGCTGACGCCGATGCCGAGTTCGGCCATCTGGGCGGCGGCCTCGTAGCCGAGCGTGCCGGATCGCGAGACGATGCCGACGCGCCCGGGACGATAGATATGCGGCGGCATGATGCCGATGAATCCCTGGCCCGGGCTGATGATGCCGGCGCAGTTGGGCCCGATCAGCGTCGAGCGCCGATCACGCGAGTAGCGGCGGAGATAGCGCTTGACGCGCATCATGTCCTGCGCGGGAATGCCGTCGGTGATCGCGACGATCAGCTGGATCCCGGCGTCGGCCGCCTCCATGATCGCATCGGCGGTGAACGGGCCGGGGACGAAGATGCCGCTCGCCCGCGCGCCGGTGGCGCGCACGGCGTCCTTCACCGTGTTGAAGACCGGCAGCCCGATGTGCGTCGACCCGCCCTTGCCAGGCGTGACGCCGCCGACGAGCCGGGTGCCGTAGGCGACCGCCTCCTTTGCATGAAACGTCGCCTTGTCGCCGGTGAACCCCTGGAAGATGACCGGGGTCTCGGCATCGAGCAGGATGCTCATCGCGCCGCTCCGACGGTGATCACCGGCCGTGGCGTCGTGGCGACCGGCACTGCGCTCCCGCGCGTCACCCGCTGCAGCGCATCGACCGCCTTGCGCGCCGCATCGGCGAGCGTATCGGCCGAGATGATCGCGAGCCCGCTCTCGGTGAGGATCCGCCGGCCTTCCTCGACGTTGGTGCCGGCGAGCCGCGCGACGATCGGCACGGAGATCTGCTGGTCGCGCGTCGCCTGCACGACCCCCTGCGCGATCCAGTCGCAGCGATTGATGCCGGCGAAGATGTTCACCAGCACGACCTTCACGCGCGGATCGGCGAGCACGAGGCGGAACGCGGCCGCGACGCGCTCCGGCGACGCTCCGCCACCGACGTCGAGGAAGTTCGCCGGCTCGGCGCCGGCGAGCTTGATGATGTCCATCGTCGCCATCGCGAGGCCGGCGCCGTTGACGATACAGCCGATCTCGCCGTCGAGCCCGACGTAATTGAGCCCGTGCTTCGACGCCTCCGCCTCGCGCGGATCCTCCTCGGAGTAGTCGCGCAGCTCGCGCACGTTCGGCCGCCGGAAGAGCGCGTTGTCGTCGAACTGCATCTTGGCGTCGAGCGCCAGCACGCGGCCGTCGGCGGTGACCGCGAGCGGGTTGATCTCGACCATCGTCGCATCGAGGTCACGGAAGGCCCGATAGGCGCCAAGGATCGCGCGCGTCGCGTCGGGGACCTGGGCCGCATCGAGGCCGAGCCCGAAACAGAGGTCCCGCGCCTGGAACGCCTGCATGCCGACGGCGGGCTCGATGACCACGCGCATCAGGCTCTCGGGGCGGGAGGCGGCGATCTCCTCGATCTCCATCCCGCCTTCGGCCGTCGCCACGACGCAGACCCGTTCGCTGCCGCGGTCGAGCACCAGGCCGATATAGAGCTCGCGCGCGATCGGCACCGCGGCCTCGATATACAGCCGCTGGACGAGTTTCCCCTGCGGGCCGGTCTGCTTCGTGACGAGCGTGCGGCCGAGGAGGTCGGTGGCGGCGGCGTGCACCTCGTGTTCGGAGGAGCAGATCCGGACGCCGCCGGCGAGGCCGCGACCGCCGGAATGGATCTGCGCCTTGATCACCCAGCGGGTGCCGCCGATCTCGCGCGCGCAATACACCGCCTGGTCCGGCGTGTAGACGACGTTGCCGCGGGGAACGGGGACGCCGAAGTTGGCGAGGAGTTCCTTGGCCTGGTATTCGTGGATATCCATGGATCAGGTCCCGGCCGTCACCAGCGTGAGCGACGGGTTGCGGCGGGCGTGAATCGCATCCACCGTGTTGACGACGTTCTGGGCGAGTCGAGCGGAGGCGGCGTCGATCATCTTGCCATCGAGCTGCGCCGCGCCGCGTCCCTGCGCGGCGGCCTCGTCGATCGCGACGAGAATGCGCCGCGCGCGGTCGACTTCCGCGGTCGTTGGCGTGAAGAGTTCGTTGGCGAGGCCGATCTGGTCGGGGTGGATCGCCCACTTGCCCTCGACGCCGAGCGCGGCGCCGCGGCGACAGGCGGCGCGGTAGCCGTCGGCGTCCTTGAAGTCGCCGAACGGTCCATCGATCGCGCGCAGTCCGTAGGCCCGACAGGCGACGACCATCCGCGAGATCGCGGCGTGCCACTGGTCGCCGGGGTAATCGGGATTGAGGCCGCCGATGCTGACGGTGCGCGCGCGCACGCTGGCCGCGTAGTCGGCGACGCCGAAGTGCATCGCCTCGAGGCGCGGGCTCGCCTGCGCGATCGCCTCGACGTTGGCCATGCCGAGCGCCGTCTCGATCAGGACCTCGAGCCCGATGCGTTCGGTGTAGCCGCGTGCCTCCTCGATCTGCGTCAGCATGGCGTCGACCATGTAGACGTCGGCCGGCACCCCGACCTTCGGAATCAGGATCGTGTCCAGCCGATCGCCCGCCTGCTCGACGACATCGACGACGTCGCGGTACATGTAGTGCGTGTCGAGCCCGTTGATGCGCAGCGACACGGTCTTGCCCCGGCCGCGCCAGTCGTGCTCCCGCAGCCCCTGAATGGCGTGCGCCCGCGCGCCGACCTTCTCGGCCGGCGCGACCGCGTCCTCGAGATCGAGAAAGACGTAGTCGGCGTCGCTCTTCAGGGCCTTCGCGAACATCTCCGGCCGCGAGGCCGGCACCGCCAGTTCGCTTCGCTGCAAGCGCTGGTGGGCCGGCTCGTGGCGGGTGAAGCTCATGCGCCCACCGCGACGCGCGACGTGCCCTTCTCCGCCGTTGCGGCGCGCGGGGCGACCGGTGCACTCGCCGCCCCGGCGAGCGGCGCGGCGGTGCTCCGGTAGTACTCGGCGGCGGCACCGACGCCCGAGCCGAGCGTCACCTGGATGCCGACGTCGCGCATCGCCATCTCGGCGCCGGCGATCGCGCCGAGCAGACTCAGCTCGTTGAGGTCACCGAGGTGGCCGATGCGGAAGAGCTTCCCGGCGACTTCGCTGAGGCCGGCGCCGAGCGCGAGGTTGTAGCGTCGGTACGCGACATCGATCACCTCGGCGCCGTTGACACCGGCCGGGACCATGATCGCACTGACGGTGTCGGAGTACCACTTCGGCGCCTTGGCGCAGAGCGAGAGCCCCCAGGCCGCCACGGCGCGCCGGGTCCCTTCGGCCAGCCGGTGGTGGCGGCGATAGACGTTGTCGAGGCCCTCCTCGAAGAGCATGTCGATCGCTTCGCGCAACCCGTAGAGCAGGGGGATCGACGGGGTATACGGGAAGTAGCCGGTCGCGTTGGCCCGGATCTGGTCGCCGAGATCGAAGAACGCCCGGGGACACTTCGCCGAGTCGCGGGCCGCGAGCGCCCTGGGGCTCATGCAGAGGATGCCGAGACCGGCGGGGAGCATGAAGCCCTTCTGCGACCCCGTGATCGCCGCGTCGATGCCCCAGGCATCGACCTCGAGTGGCAGGCTCGCGACCGACGAGACGCCGTCGACGTAGAGCAGCGCCGGGTGATGGGCCGCGTCGATCGCCTGGCGGACGGCCTTGATGTCGCTCGTGACGCCGGTCGCCGTCTCGTTGTGCACCACCAGGACGCCCTTGATCTCATGCCGGGTATCGGCCTTGAGTCGCGCCTCGATCTGGTCGGGCGGTGCGCCCTCGCCCCACGGGATCTCGATCACCTCGACGTCCAGGCCGAGGCGACGGGCCGTGTCGATGAAGAGGTGGCTGAACTGGCCATAGCGGTACGAGAGCACCTTGTCGCCCGGGGAGCGCGTATTGACGAGGGCGGCTTCCCACATGCCGGTCCCGGTCGCCGGGAAGACGAATGCCTGACCGGCCTCCGTCTTGAAGACCTTCTTCAGATCCTCGAAGATCCCCTTCGGCAGCGCCGGGAACGACGACGAGCGATGGTCTTCCATCGGTCGGTGCATCGCGCTGAGGATGCGATCCGGCACGTTGGTCGGGCCGGGAACGAACAGATGATTGCGACCGGGCATGGGATACCGTCCTCTCGCACGAGTAATCGAACTGTCGGCCGGGCGCGCGGTTCGCGTGCTGCGCCCACGCCCCCGCGGCGCAAGAGATGCGCCGGCCGGGAATCGAACGGGGGGCGCGCTGGGCGCACCCCCCTCTCTCGCCTCGCTGGTCCGAGCTCTACCGGACCAGTGTCTCGACCTCCGCCGCCTTGCAGTTGTCGACATGCTTCGGATACGTGCCGCCACAATGGATGCACACTTCGCCGAAGCCCGTCCGCTTCCACACCAGATAGTAGACCGCGCGCTGCAGCGCCTTGATCCGGTCGCTCAACTGCCGCGGATCGGTGTCCGGTGCCAATGGTGCCGTCATGTCGTCGTACGCCTCGCGGAAGGGTCCCCTACGTTAAGGCGCGGGCGAGCGGCGCGGAAGGGGCCGGTCGCAGGGACGTTCCCCCGTCAGCCGATCGACGTCATCTGTTAACGCGGCGCCGACTTCGTCGTCTGATTGACAGGAGTATCTGACCTTTTCATCGGGGAGATGTACAGACATGCGAAAGACGCTTTGGGCGGCTGCGCTGGCCGCCGGTCTCATGGTGGGGACGAGCTCACGGGCTTCGGCGCAGATCGCCAAGATCTACGTCGGCGTGCAGGCGCCGCCCGCCGAGGTCGTGGAAGTCGTGCCGCCGCAGCCGGAGCCCGGACCGGGCTGGGTCTGGATCAAGGGACATCACCGCTGGGACCACGGGCAGTACGTCTGGGAGCGCGGGCACTGGGATCGCGTGCCGCGCGGGATGCACGAGTGGGTCCCGGGCCACTGGGACCGTGATCCAAACGGGTACTTCTGGGTCGAGGGTCGCTGGCGCTAGCCGTCGCGCACCCGCGCGCCGGAACGCGAGCACGGGGCGGTCGCCATCCAGGCGGCCGCCCCGTTCGCGTCGCGCCCGGTCACGCGCCGCGTAAACCGCCGCGTAAACCGCTGCGTCACGCCGCGTAAACCGCCGCGTCAGGCGCCTTGTCACCCGCCCCTCGTGATGAGTGCGGCACGATCCCTGCTATGACCCTTGGCACACTCCCACAGGGATCTCGACATGTTCTGGACACTCGCGCTCGTACTGTTCGTACTGTGGATCCTCGGCTTCGGCGTCTTTCACGTGGCCGGAGGGCTGATCCACATTCTCCTCGTCCTCGCCGTGATCTCGCTCCTCTGGGGTCTGATCTCGGGCCGACGGGTCGTCTAGTCTCACGCAGGACGGAGGGACGCATCATGAGCACCGACAACACGAAGTCGCAGGATATCCTCGCGCGCGACGGTATCGCCAACGCGGTGAAGGGCGCCGCGACGGATATCAAGGGCAAGATCAAGGACGCGGCCGGCGGGCTGACGGGTCGTCCGGGGCTTCAGGTCGAGGGGAAGATCGACCAGGCCGTGGGGATCACCCAGAAGGAGTTCGGCAAGGCCGAGCTGCACGCCAGCAAGGCGATCCACGATGCCGACGCGGCCGAGACGAAGGACGAGAAGGTCACCGAAAAGAACGCCAAGCGGGACGCCGACCGGACGGCCTGACGGCCTGTTCAACTGGCGTTTCACGGGACCGGGCCGGGCGGCATTGCTGTCTGGCCCGGTTTCTCATCCCCGGCGACATTGCGGCGTGATTCTGCGCGCGGAGGATCGGATCGCCGAGGGCTCGTTTGCGGATCTCTTCGCGATCCCGGAGTACGGACAGGTCGCCAAGGTCTTCCGCTCGGCCAACGATCCCGGTCTCGTCGAGGGAGCGATGGCGGTCTTCGCCGCCGAGTGCGCCGCCTATGACCTGCTCGGCGACCACATCGATCTCGCCGTGCATGCGCCCGAGTATCACGGCCCCGTCGAGCTCGACGGGGTGGAGGACGCAAGTGGCTACGACTGGAGTTCGCGCTATCTGCTCGACTGCTGCTATCTGCTCGAGCGGATCGAGGGCCCCGACGTCAGCGTCTTCGAGGTCGCCGAGGCGTTTCCGCATGTCTTGCTGCTCGTGACCGCCTTCCAGCGCATCGGGATCGCGTTCGTCACCGATGTGACCGTCTTCGCCTGGGACGATCCCGCCCGGACGAAACTGATCGGCTTCGCCACCCACGATGTCGGGCGCTGACGCGTTCGCTCGCGCGTCGCCTCGCGCGTTCGCAGCCGATCAGGGCGCGCCGCAGCGTCGCGCCTCCTGGCGCACGAGCCAGACGGACGCGGGCGGCGTGTCGGGCGCCGCGTCGGCGGACCGCGCCGCGAGTGCGCTGTCGGCCCGATCCGCGCGGCGCGCGAGGTACGCCGGGTCGATCAGCGCGAGGCGGTTCCAGTAGGCCATCGCCTCGCGATCGCGACCGGCGCTGCTCGCGGTCCGTGCGAGCCCGGCCCACGCGACGGCGGACGCCGAGTCGAGCGCGACCATCCGGACGAAGACGCAATGCGCGTCGTCCCAGCGGGCGGTGCGCAAATCGAGTGTGCCGAGCAGCTCGAGGAGTTCCGGGTCATCGGGCTGCGTGGCGACCGCTGCCGCGACGAGCGTGACGGCCGAATCGGGCTGGTGCAGCGTGTCGGCGAGCAGCGTCGCCGCGTACGAGAGCCAGACGGGGGCGGTCGCCGGCTGGCGCGTCGCCGCGAGCGCATACAGGGCGACGGCGACGCGCGGGCAGCCGCGGAAGGACGCATGGAGCGCATAGTGGGACGCCCGGGCACTCGCGGCCGCCGGCACCTGCGTCGAGTCGCCCACGTCGAACTCGGCGCGGATCGCGTCGCACTCGACGCCGCGGGCCGCGCCCGGCTGGGCGTCGGCCGGTCGACCGGTCCCGAGCAGGACGAGGGTGGCGCTGACGACGGCGGCGGGAAGTCGCATCTCCCCTGTCGACGAATCGGGACGCGGTGTGCAACGCGCGGCGCGGGCGACGTCTCCCTGCTGGCCCGTCCGGCCCTGACTGGCGTCGACGATCGATCGTCGTCACCTTCGGGCCGGGGGAGCCTCAGGCCCGCGACGAACTCGTGCGGGACTCGTGCATTGGTCGTGCAGCGGGGCGCGCGATGGTCGGACGGCGCGAGGGAGCGGATGCGGAAAGGACGGTGCATCGCGGTGGGATCATGACGGGGCGGGATGCGGATGGATGAGACCGAGCGTCTCTTCCGCTCGTACCACGAGCCGCTCGTGCGCTATCTGACGCGACGGCTGGGGGATCGCGATTGGGCCGAGGAGGTCGCGCAGGAGACGTTCCTCCGTGCCGTGCGCCACGGGCCGATCGGGAGCGAACGGGCGTGGCTCTTTGCCGTCGCGACGAATCTCGTGCGCGACGAGGGGCGGCGCGCGTCGCGCCAGCGACGCCACCTCGAGCTCCTCGCGAGCGAAACGCACGACGCGGTTGTCGAGGCCCCGATCTCCGCCGTCGAGCGGGCGCAGGACGCCGCGCTCGCGCGGCGCGCCGTCGAGCGGCTCGCGGAGCGCGACCGCCTGGCGCTGCTGATGCGGGAAGAGGGACTGGACTACGACGAGATCGCCGAGGCGCTCTACCTGTCGCCCCGCTCCGTCGGGACGACGCTGGCGCGCGCGCGCCGGCGGCTCGCCGATGCGTACGACGCGGAGTGCGCCGCCGTCGCGAGTCGCGAGACCGCGGCCGCGCGTGCGGGGACGACCCATGACCACTGATTCGTGCGGCGTGACCGCA
>Ga0209611_10003774_pt1 | contig 26114 bp, 29 predicted proteins | sample S1TSphgellanicum_3_FD_187693 | JGI IMG/M metagenome (GOLD analysis project Ga0209611, IMG submission 187693) | Host-associated microbial communities from peat moss isolated from Minnesota, USA - S1T2_Fc - Sphagnum magellanicum MG (SPAdes) (version 2) | ecosystem: Host-associated > Plants > Peat...
ATGTGTGTGCATACCGTAAGGTGTCTCGATGTTGTGCAATGGACAAATTCTCCCTAGCCATGGGCATAACCCTCCAAAATAGAACAGCCCTCTCTGTGATGACCCTAGCCCAAGTGGTTAGGGAGTCCAAGTCCACAACCTGGTCCATTTGAGTAGCAATGGAAGAGGGTGGAATGGGATGTCTTCCAAAAAGTAGAAAGTAAGGAGAGAAATGAGACAAAGAGGTGTGTTTGGACATCCCATAACCCATGGCGATGTAGGGCCAAGTTCCAATCCTCTTTGTTCCTAGTGAAAGAAATCTTCTGAAGTCCCTTTTTGCATGTATGAACCATCTTCTCTACAAGGCCATCAAATTGGGGATGATCCCTTGAAGTTTGGCGATGGTCAATGAGAGCATGATCAAGTAGGTATTGGAATTCTCTTCTGAATTTTAATCCTTGATCAGTAAGGCATTCAACACAAGCCCCAAATCTACTTAGGACCTATTGTAAGAAAACTTGGTTGGTGCTATATGATGACTTGTCCGATAGTGCAACACGTTCAACCCACTTTGAAAAATGTTCAATCATAATCATGATGTAGACATTACCCCTGGAGGTCTGTGGTAACTCTTTAGCTAAATCACATAACCAACAATAGAACATGCCTTGAATAGGGAGTGGAAAAAACATGAGCTATCAAGAGGAAAAGGAAGTTTTCACTCTATCACATTGTTCAAACCTAGCAATGACATTTTGGACTTGAACATACATACCTTTCTAATGGTAATGAGGAACGAGAAAGCTATAAGGGTTTAGGGTTAATTCCAAAGTGTCCAAGTCCTCCCATATATCCACAATGGGATGCTCAACCAAGTTACATTGCAGTAGTGCAAGATAATTAGATGCATAAGATACATGTACTGTTAGAATTTGGTCGAAATCTTGCTTGGCTTCTAAGAAATCCTCAAAGGTAGTGAAGGGTCTCTGCGACATGGTATTCGCATTCTGATGTGTAATACCAGGTTGGTGAATAATTTTGAATTCATACTTTTGAAGTATAAACGCCCAATGAACTAACTTACTAGTAAGCTTGTTGTTGGTCATCAACCACTTGATAAGCTGGTGGTCGATATACAAAATGAATTTGGTGCCATAAAGATAGGGCTTGAAATGTATGACAGCCCATACAATAGCAAGACACTCCCCCTCCTATGAAGGGTAGTTGCTTTCAGCCTTGTTGTTGTTTCGGGATGCATAGGCGATAACATATTCCTTGCCTTCCTCTTCAAGTTGGCCAAGAATAACACCAATACCAAAAGCACTCCAGTTAGTGTGTAGAATGAAAACCTTGTTGATATTAGGTCTTTTCAGAATGGGGAACTCTGAAAGCTTTTCCTTGAGTGTGTTGAAAGCTTCCTAAACTTCTTCATTCCATGTCCAAACAACATCCTTCTTTAACAATGCATAGAGAGGATGAGCAATAGTATTGAAGTTTTGGACATAAATATTGTAGTAATTACATAGTTCGATGAAGCTCCTCAAAGTGTGAACATCAGTAGGATTGGGCATCTCCCAAATGGCTATTACTTTGGCCCAATGAGCCATAATACCATTTGGCAAAATTCTATGTCCAAGGTAGACTATTGAAGTGACAACAAACTCACATTTTTTAAGATGGATTTTCATATTGACTTCGCAAAGCTTCTTGAATAACTCCTCAAGATGTACCAAGTGTTGTAGGAATCCTTTGCTATGCATTAAGACGTCATTTATGTAACACTTTAGGAAATCTACCCCTTTGAAAACCTGGTCCATGACTTGCTGAAAGAAGACAAGTGCATTCTTTAATCCAAAAGGCATCACAAGCCATTCCCACAACTTGTTTCTTCCATGGAATGTTATTTTTTGCGATCCTTTGTAACGAGCACAATCTGGTTGAAGCCTTGCCTGAGATCCACAATTGTGAAGATGTTTGAGTCTCCAATGCTATCAAACAGTTCTTCAGGGATGGGCATGGGGTACTTGTCCTGAGGTGTAACCATGTTCAAAGGCTTATAATCCCCACACATCCTTTTCTCAATCCATAATCTAATTGAATCCTTCTTTCTTAGCATTATTGTAGCGATTGCGAAATCAAAACTTGATGGCTGAATGAGACCAACCTCATGGAGCTTTTTGCATCTTTCATCTATTAGTTCCCATTCATGCTTGCTCAACCTATGCGTCCTCCGATAGATGGGTGTCTCATCTGTAAGGTCTATAGAGAACTGCATGGTCTTACACCTACTTAAATCTTTCATTGAGAATGCGAACACATTAGTAAGTCTGTGATTTGGTCTCTCTCCTTCTTGGTGAGTTGGTTCCCCATAACGAAAGGGTAGTTGGAAACACATGGAATGGAGTTAGAAAGTGTGTTTGAAGAACTTGGTATATTGGGTTCTCCACTATTCAATTGCGCATATTCATAGAAGGTTGTAATTATTTCTTCAGAAGTTGATGTACCTCTAGGTGTATCATAAACAACTTGAGTCAAATTACATGGTACCTCCTCCCCCCCAACACTAAGAGTGAAGTGTAGAGTGTTGAAAATAAGTAAGTGTACTTGGTCAGGGTGCCATGTAGTTACATCATTAGAACTGCAAGCTTATTGAATCAATGTTAGTGTTGTGTACATTTGAAAGAGTACACATGTTACCAACAACCATGTAACGGAGTTTAGGTCCATGCCTCTCCCTAGTAAAGTGTTACGCTCTAATCTAGTCACCTTGGTGTGATTAGTAGTGCAAGTTTGGAACCCCAAAGCCCTTTCTCTTTCTTTTGGGATTGGTTAATCCCAAGTGGTTAAAGCACGACGATACACCAGGTCTGGTCCATCTCCCTGAAAGGCATGTGCTCCTAGGAAGGAAACAAAGGTGGGCCAAGGACCTCTTAGTTTTCCTATTGTGTTCGTAGGAAACCAATGAGGTTTCTCTTGCCTTGTAACTAGCTAGCATGAGCTTTGATCATCCAATATGTGAGAAACCTACATGTTGAGGTCTCTGATGGTGTATCTTAGAGCCATCTGTAGAACTAAGAATGGTGCAAAGTTGGTCCACTAATTGTGTAATTGGTGCGCATAGGAACTACATTGTGCCGCATTGAGTAAGAATGGCTCTCCAAGGTAATGCTTGATTAGCGTGTAATGCTTTTGGACTTTCTCCCTTTAGTCAAGTTGAGAAGGGATGTTCTCAATTACATAACCAAACATCGGAGAAATGGATTAAGCCTAGGTGATCTATCGTACCATGTTCGTGAAAAGATTAGATCTTGTGTCACTCAAGCATTTTCCAAATCTAACCATTAAAAATCGTTAACATTCCCAACCTGAAATGATAAGGTCCATGGGGCCAAGTAATTCCATATGCTTCTTCTGAATTAATTATATGTTAGAGGGCAAGAAAGTGAAACTGGCCTTCCATGTGGTGGTCGCAAATTGTCGTGGAAATCTAGCTATGGGTTCCATCATTTTTTATGCCGCCACTTGCCTTGCAATAGGATCAATGTCTACATGAAAATACTTCTGAACCACCATTCATGACTATAATAGGGCTTCAAAACCTATACCAATACCACTAAAGAGTTCTTGTAATGTAATCCCTTCTTTAGGCAGTGTCTAGGTGATTAGCTAACGAAGTACTGGTTTAATTAGTTCGCCATGGCTTTCCATGTTCTCAAAACTAAACAAAGCTTTGACCAAGGGCTCGTGGGCTGCTTTGAACCTTTGTAAAACCTTCGGTCTATGTTAAATGTTAGTAGGAATCACCTTCAAGCTTTTAGTAGCTTAAGCGTAAACAATCTCCTTTTCATTTCCTTCTATCCATTCATGGTTAACTTGTTGGATGTAGGAAATAGTGTGTGCTTCCTTGAGCATACAATGGTGAGCCATAGGACTATGGTTCCCATGTAAATCAAGGGGTATGTATCCCAGGTGGTGGCCATCAGTCTCCCAATCCACTTGGTAGTACGCATGCTTGAACCAATTATTAATTATGAAACCTGGTGGAAACAGGGCCTCTTGCCCAATGAGCACATCGTAACTGGTGGCATTAACGACTAAACATCTGACCTATAGGCAAAGTTCCTGATCTGTACCTTCATTGAAGTTAAGTGCAATCAATTCCACAATGCTTTTACTAAGTAACAAATCCACAAGTGAGGTGTTATTAACTTCCTTCTGATATATGAATGTAGAATCAAAAGTAGGAGAACCCACTAATTTAACCATGCTAAAACTAATGGTTAAATTATGAATGTCATTTACAACACGTGAGCCAATCAAATGTTTCTTCAAGGTGTTAGATGGGACCCTTGTAGCATGTGGATTAGGGATTGGTAAAAGACCTAATGTAGTGTTCAGGGTATCCTTTAGTATTGTAATTATGTCCTTGGTGCTCAACTTCAAATTTTGAAAATTAAACAATGGTGTACTCATAAGCTTTTGCGCCACTTCACGCATTTGAAATTGGCACTCCATAAGCTGATCAATGGAAAATTGTGTGTTTTCCTGATGTACATGTACTCCTGGGACATGAGAATTTGATGCCCTAGCAGCTTGTGGTGTAGTAGTTTCTTCCCCCCTCACCCCCTCACCAACAAGGTGCATTTTTCTTTTGTGTTGAGAGGACGAAAAGATTATGGCATGATTGTTCGAGTTCCTCTAGCCCTAATAATAAGACTTGAACCAGATGCGAGTCCATTAGTTTAAATTACCTGCCTAGTGGTAGAAATTTTGGGTGCCACACTATCCTCTTGTGTCGCGAAGTAGGAAGGGCAAAAAGAAGTGGCAAATTTTGGTGTGACACTAGAATTGTGTGCACTTGAAAGAACATACTCCCCAACCATGGCATCGTGTGAGAGGCCATAGAACAACCTAGGAGATCTCTCCTGTGATCTTGAACCCTATATAGGTTGGGCATGACTAGCTGGTTGGGTAGACTTGCCTTTTAGATTAACAAGTTGGGCCCTCAATGATTCGAATTCATTTTGTAGAGTTTGAACTTGAGTGGCATGGGCTTGAAGCACCTCCCTCTTATCAACATTGTGCTCCTTTTTCTTAACATTCTTACTAGAATTATCCTTGGTGGGGAAAGCCTAAGTGGAAGGATAAGGTGCCTTGGCTTTTGGTTGAGGGGCAGTGGAAGATGCTGACAGATTCTGTTGTGGTAATCTGAGTTGCTTCCGTTTCGAGAACTTGGTAAAACAAACAGCTTCTTGATGTCCCTCTTTCCCACAACAATCACAAAAGAAATCCTCGGAAGGAATGTTGCATTCATTAGCTTTGTGGGTAGGATTGCCATAGTGGTTGCAAAAAGGTAGGATGGGTGCAAACGAGTGCATTGCTTTAGTCCTTGAAGAAGAATGTGATGATCTAGTTGGTGCAACTAGTGGAGGTTAAAAACTTGAACGTGATGGAGGCCTCATAATATTAGCCTCATAGTGTGCACGAGTTAGTTCCAACTTTTTAGAAATGTTATACACATCCAGCAAAATGTACAAGTCTCCAAATTCTGTAAAAATTCGTTGCAAAACCTACACATGGATTGTTAGAGTATTTTCCAATGAATGAAAATACCGATGGGCAGCTTCCAAGTTTGTGATGCTTTAAATATCCTTTTTAAGCTTGAAAAGCCTCCTGTAAAGCATCTTGAAGGTTTCATCTTTATGCCGAGAGAAGGTGGCAAGTTACAAATTTTTTTTAGAATTCTTGATCGAAAATTTCAGCTTAAGAACTTGAAAGAATTTCCCCCACTGGATCAGCAAAAGTTGGTGCATTGATGGTGGGAGGAATGTTTGTGATAACAACAATGAGTTGTTGACGAAAAAAGTTTATTGAAGTAGGTACTGGATTTGGATTATTTGGCACAGTCCCATGATGTGCAATGGCAGCTTGTAGTGCAGCTTGAGAGGTGGTGGCGATGGCTATGGCATAAGCTACATTGGGGATTTGAATGACGCCCAAATTCTTCAATGAATGTTGCTCATAGACATCCAATGTTTCATAATGCACATATCGGGCCAGTTGTTTAAATGCAAACGCCTTGGTGTAATTAGCGCCATACTTGAACTCCAATTCACAAACCACAATTGGGAAAGTTGCTTTGAATTCCCTCAAAGAAATGGTACTTGGCCTTTTGCTGAACTTCTCATTTTTCCAAGAAGAATTGTTGACCTCCATGGTGTATATGGGTGTCGAGGTCATGGATTGCAGCAGAATATACGATGATGGTGTGAAAGCTAGTGCAACAGCAGGCGTACTCAATTGATTAACCCCTCCAAATGGACTATGATGTACCGTTGATGTAATGTAACTTGAACCTGAATTTTTGGTAGGAGTTGTATTGGATGACGGTGGCGCTATGGACGTTTGATGGTACCGTTGTGAAGATCGTGAGCTCAAAGAAATTGGCTCAAATGATTATGTATTACTTTGTAGTTGATAACTTGGCTCTGGTTGAGTAGTAGTGCTTTCATCATCTGAGGACATGGTGTTGTCCCATGCCCCAAAATTTTGTAACAATATAGAGCACTAGCTACAAATTTCTAACACAATGTATGGTTTGAAAAATACGGTGCGTCGACAGGGATGAACGGCAACGAACGAACGTCAGTGGATGGATGTTTGTGGACGGGCATTGGTGGACGAAAAGGGCCGAACAGATGAAACCAAATGAACACATGACAACGATGTTAGACGAAATAGGGACGAACGTCAGATGGAACGATAATGGATGTCAGATGGAACAACAACGGACTTTGGACGGAATGACGACAAATGTCGGATGGAACAAGGATGAACGTCAAATGGAACGGCAACAGACGTTAAACAAAATGGCAAAACAAAACGGATAACGATTGCAACAGACTACACCAGTGATGACATTGCAAAGTGAATCGCGTTTGCGAACTCTTCAACAATGGCATGTAGAAAAGAAAAGAGATTTTTTTTTTCCCTACTTCGTGGGTTTTTTTTAAAAATTATCTTCTTTTTCTTCTAGAGTTGTTACAAGGGCTATTCACTACATGACTGTAAGCTCAAAAACACACAAGAGTGCATAGCCTAGATGCTAACCTCCAAACCCATGTACAAGGAAAGCAAGCGTATGTGGGGTTGCATCACTTGGTGCAGATCTTATACTGCAATCAAACCTTGTGTGTGTGTGTGTGTGTGTGTGTGTGCTCCCAAGACCTAAAGTTTGCAATAAAACAAGCTTTGGAGCTACTCGTTCCTTCTTCCCTCCGAAGCTCCGGAACTCAGAACTTCATAGCTTGTAACTTATTTTCAATGTCCCTTCTCCTTCGCTTACGCTGCTGCTAGTTATGGTTGTTGTTGTTCCTGTTGTAGCTGTAGTACAAGAGTATAAAAAGAAAAAAAAGTAATAGCAACTCAAGAACACAAGAAACCAGCAAGTAAAAGAAACCCAAGAAACTCAAAGCTAGGAAAAATCTATCGCTTCCAACATTAAGTGATAAAAAACAATTTTTCTAGAATTAAATTGAAAAGAAGAAAAGAAAATGTAGTGTATGTAAATGGTGGTCGTGCAATAACCGCCATAAGCATCTAGAAATCCAATTTGATTATGGAGGAAACTCTCCATGACAAAGGAATTCTAGAAAAATTAATAAGAGAAGGGAAAAGCTTGGCCTTTTATACATCCATCAACAAGTTGAAACCTTAAAACACCTAATAACATATAATAACCTAAGAAAATACATTAACCCTAAGAATGTACATTAACCCTAAAGGCATGATTGACATGCCCATAACCAGTCGTCATGTATGAGGCCATGCATACGGGCATGACATGTATTTGCATTGCAAGTTGGGATTTGTGTTGGACTCAAACATTATTGGGGCTCCAATGAAGAACAATAACATGCCTGAACATGTGTGTTTTCACAATCAGCATATTTGGGCAACCATCCCATTTTTTCATTATCACTCCAAATAGTGCATGTAATCATTGTCACCCTTCCTAATATGATTTTTACGAACTCAAAATTGTAATATCAAATAAACCAATCAATGAATAGCAATTCTTCATAAGATAATTCATATAGGTGTATGGCACATCACCAATTATGTTGGGGTGATTTTCAATGACCAATTTTGCCATATGGACTCCACCACCTTACAAAGTTCATATGAGAGAACAATTATATTAGCCAAAGATCTTGTTGTTTGTGTTCAATATTTTGACTAAATCATGACTATTGTCATCAACATATTAATGGGGTGGGATAGAAAATTGCAATGTCCTACTCCAAGCGGTGGACTATTTGGCTTTTGTAAAAAGTTTGCATCCACGAAGTCCCAAAGATCTGGGAACCTCCACACCCATTGGTTGGATTATACCCAAGGCATGCCAACCACTACCACTAGGTTTTTACAACTTGTTAATTAAAGATCCAAACTCCTATGAATTGCCTCATTGCACATCAAATAACATTTCTCCAAATGGAAGTACCCATTTCAAAGGGGCTATTTGTTTTGATTGTGATGGTCTTCTCCAAGTGTTGGTTTTACCTATTTTTATTTTCAAAAGGCCTAAGTAGAACACATGTGCTTTTATTGCGACAAATTGTCCAACATGTAAAATTTGTTTCACTAATGAACATCTTTTGAAACAAACAACTACCAAATTGGCAACCTCCATAAGTATTCAACCTAAAATTTTCAACCCCGCTAAGATTGAAAACTTCATCAATGCACTAAATTTGTTACCTTGTCCATATGCAAAGTCCAACACCTTCAAAATGGACTCAATTGTATTAACCTTAACAATATCAAGGTACTAAAGCCACTCTTGACTTCATTCAAAATCTTGTTTCAAGAAATTTACACGCACACTTTTTGGAATAGTGTGTCACTTTGTTTTACCCTAATCAACTATTTCAATGACAATGGTCAATGGTAATTTCAAGATCATTCCGTAACTTCAAATCAACAATGAATACATCAATTGGTACTTTCCAATAGTCACTCCCACATTCAAATGCAATCATGACATACATTGCCTTATTGGTGGAAATGGACCTGACCTAACATATTATATTATAAAATATACAACTAAAAACCAAAATGAATTTGAGAATTTAGCTACCTTCCATTTATGTGCATTTGACAAACGGGTTGGTCAATAATTTAATCTTCTTAATGATGTAGTTATTATACAAAAGGATGCTAAAGGATATCAAACATGATATGTTCTCTGTCCTCAAAGCAATAGATTGTGACTTTGATGGCATCCCTATATCTACTTCGAAGTGGTCCTTTTTACGAGTCTCATGAATTTGCCATGTTATTCATTAGGCACCTTCTAGATAATTTGATGGATGCAAATATCATGGAGGCTTCACTTATAAGATCAAAAAATGGAAATGTGGCTATTTACACACCCACTACAAATTATTCATGCCATTTAGACTCATTAGAACACTTGTCCCTTTATGAATTCACCTCAACTTACAAAAAAATTGCAGCCATCAAACAACTCTCATTCAAAGAGCCCCACCCTCAACAAGCTTCCCATTCATTAAAGGCTCATACCTTTAAACACATTGTTAATGTTTGATGGAACTCAATTGCTGGATATATCACAAGAGGATTTGGCATTTGAAAAATGCATGTCCTACTTCCAGATAGTACTTATATTACATAAACCCTTTTGCTACCTCAATGACCTCTTGGGTGATCATATTTCATAGGAATATTATTTCAATGACACAAACAATCTATTTCCATGCAAGCCTCCATAAAGCATTGTGAAGATTATTATGTGGGTGAATGAAAAGCAAATGAAATGCATGGCAACGATCATAAATCTAAAATTTTATTGGACTACATAGATGACACCAACACTTTTGCACCAAATGCACCTTGTTGTAACAATGATGAGTACTATGAAAATGATCCAAATGATAATCATGAATTTGACTTTAACAATGACATGGAAAACATGACCTTTCATAGTCTATATACAATGACCTCAATGCCATACCTAATTCATTTGTAGTTGTTGAAAATCTAATCGCTTCACTTTCACATGTTACTCCCATCATATTTTGCCATGTGGACCCAACAACGTTTCAAACTATAATGAAGGATCTCTCTGATGTTGCACATGCCAATTCAATCCTCCAACATTTTACAACTGCATTTATTGAATTCAATATGCATCTAGTCCCAATGGGAATGATTGTAACAACTATAATTCATATGGATTAGACACCCCCCCTTCCTATTTCATCTCCTCTTATAATGTACCTTTCTTTGAAAGATGTTTCGATTGCTTGTAATTTAACCAAAAGCAACATGCCATGTTCATGTTGGTGGGGCACATGTTTGCTCAATTCATATGATAATCTTACAACTACAAAGCCTTTTTCGCTTGGCCCTTGGTGAAGATCCACAAAGGGTCATGTTATTGGCTACTAATTACCATAAATTGCAACTACACATCACCAATTCATGGATGAAACTTATGGGTATATAATGCTTGTTTCATCCATGTAATTACCTAAAATAATTTTCATAAATTTGTTTGGCCATGACCAAGTTTTAGATCCTAAATTTTTGCCTGACATTATTGGCATCCACCCAATATTGGAATGAGATATATTCATCAAACTTTCAAATTAAAGTTTCATTATTTCTATTGAACAAATTCCCATCGTCCTTGTTTTTGTTTTCACAATTAACAAATGCCAAGGACTAACTCTTTCAAGAGCTATCCTTGGACCATTCTTACCTCCATCTCAATGAAACCACAAGAAAAATGGCACATTATATGTAGCTCTATCATGAGTGAAATGTTTGGTGGACTTGCAAGTTCTTGAACCCCTTTCCCATACCATTTTAAAATATTTCCAATTAGGAAATTTTCACTTCATAGAAGACACATGTTTACAAGTTCTAGAGCACATTGTTTGATGCACATATTTGCATCATGGATTATGGGAAAATAACAAAAAATATATATATGAATTTATTTATAACATCCAAATAATTTTAATAGAATTTGGATTTCCAAACAATTGTATATATATTTGTGTATAACTTATAAACTTTGATGAATGATCCCCATATTTAGAAAAAAATCTTTTGATGTAACTTTCACATAAAGACTTATGGATATCTAGGTTAATAGCCTCCTAAAATATGATTATTCTAGCTACTTAAGTCAAACCTACCTTGATCTTGAACTTTCACCAAACATTGTTGGCATTCACTTGATTTTGGAGCGAGGTGTTTCCATCCAACTTCCAAATCGAAGGTTTAATGTTTGTATCAAGCAAATTCCGGTCATCCCCACCCATCCCCGCCTATGCTTTGACTATTGACAAATGCCAAGGATTTATTCTTTTAGGAGTTATTCTTGGCCCACTCCTACATTGGTCACAATTGTCTCTTTAAAAAAAGGAACATTATATTTAATTCTTTCACATGTGAAATGTTTGATTGACTTGCAAGTTCTTGAACCTCTTTCCCAAATTATTTTACAATATTTCCAACTTGGAAATGTTCATATTGTAGAAGAAACTAGTTTACAAGCTTTAGAGAAGATAAATTTAGTGAAAGTTATTAACTTTTCATTTATAGTGATGCTTAATTATATGAAAATATAATATGAAAATTTTACAATTTCCAAAAAATCTTAGTAGTCATTGTAAATTTGGGTTTCATATAATGCTTGTGTTTCTATTTAGAAATGTAATCATTGTTAGGTGCTACCTACATGAATGAATTGGGAAGATTCTTTTTAGTTTAAGGCTTTTTGCAAATATAGTTTGAATGAAACATTGCTATCAATTTGGGGAATTAATAAAGAAAAACAAGCAACAACCCATTATATAACAAGTTATAAACTTTGGATTAATCCATAGTTCTTTCCCTAGCCACACATGGTTCTAGTTAATTAATCATTATAGCACAATTTAAATTTGTAACATAATTAATCATTATAAAATTATGAGCATGAACACATTTTAATGTAAGCCATTCACCAAGTTTAGCCTAGGTTAAGTTAAGCCAGAAAAACTATTGTAGGACAACGAAACATACTTAAAGTTATTTAAACTAAACTAGAATAAATTAAAAAATTTAAACTCAAGTTAGATTTAAAAAGTAATCCTAAAAGTTCAATTTAAAAATTAAACTTCTAGACTAAGTTTTTTGTAACTTGAAATCTTACAACTTCTAATTAGTATCAAACGTGTCTTGTGTAAAATTTCACATAATTTTTTGTAAGATGTTAATGATATAAATAATTTATGAAAAAAAATCCATTAATCAATGTGAATTTTTTCTTGGGATGTATGTAGGTTTTATTAAATCTTAAACTAAAATAAAATAATTATCAACAAAGCTCAACTCCTCAATGTTTCTTTTATACATGAAATCATTTATATGATGAATGAGAAAAAAACACAAAACACAAGAAAATGATAAATTGATTTATAAATCTTATGATGAAACACCATATATTATTTTAGATATCCAATTCCATGACAATATAATCTAAATCACCACATTAAATAATAAACAAAAAGAAATCAACAAATACATATTCATAAATATTTATTTATTAATCATAATCCAATGCTTCATCAAGTGCAAGTCATCAAACGTTATTTTGTAAATCATTGTCCTATGATTCATCGCTCTTCGATCAACATAATTTACCAAATCAGCATATATTAAATTAAATATATTTGATTTTTAGAAATGAACAAAATGTTTAAATTTTTTTATGGTCAAAATAACAATCCCAGTTTCAAATACAAGTTACAAGCTCAATAATGATGATAACCCACACATTCAAAACATCTTTAAAACAAACATCAAATTATTTTAAAAAAAATTAAATATGATAGAAAAATTCAAAATTTTTTGATAAAAAAACCTCATTCAACCTTTTAAAAACCATTGTCATAAATGCAAACATCAATTGTTAATGTGACAATTAAATATACAAAAACATCGATGAGGTTGGAATGGATATACTTGAAATTGCTCCCAACAATGAGCCCAAGCAAATGAAACTCCAAGTTCTATTGTTGTGTATTTGTGATAAACATGACATTTAAACCAAAAAAAAAAATCCTCTTAAAAGTTACAACTATTGCAATCATCAAAACTTAGAAGGAAAAAAAAAAGATTACATCGTAATAATTCAAAATCAAAAACTATAAAAACAAGTGCTGACACATAACAAGAATCCCAATTGAAGAAAAAGGTATATACACAATTCTTGCAACAACAAAAAATCATTCCATAAAACATGAGAGCAATGCATAAAACATTTTTTGCCATGTGTCTTTTCATGTCCATGAAATGAATAATAATTATTAAATTTGACATTTGACATAAATAATAATGAATTACTGAAAACCATATGAAAACATAAGAAACAAATAAAATAGTTGATCATCACTAGTAGTGCACAGCAACAGGGAGCTCAAATTAAATTAATAAAAAAAGACTCACATCATACTTTAGGTCAAAAAGCCAATATGCAACCCTATCATGCCATAAAATATAAACACACAATTAAAAAGCACACAACTTTGCCAAACAAAACATTGAACTTTGACACATAGAATTCGAACAGGGACTAAAACTTATTTCATAAATACAACAATAACATGAACAAATATTCAACCTTACCATCTAAATTCCCAAAAGAAAAAGAGCAGATTATTTACATGTCAAACACCGCTTCTTCTCCCCCAAATTTCAACCGACTCCAATATCGAAAACCTAATCACAACTATCCAAAACATGTTAAAACCACCAGCACATTACAGAGGTTTGTCAAGCCATAGAAATCATTGCTGCAAACCTCTAGCAAAAGCATCACAATGGTTCATTAGAGGCTACAGGTGTTGGAGGATGATCACAAAACATTTTCACACAACTACAGAGGTCCAAAGAGGATCACACAGAGATTCAAAGAGGATCACCAAAATATCAAATCATAGTTATAAAAGGTTCAAGTTATACCACAAAGATCCAAAGAAAACAAAGCATCAGTCTGAAAAGGACCACTGTATCATCATTGTAGAGGTGCAAAACAATTTTCAAATGTCTATAAAATGGCTACATAGGTTTAAATTATATCGCAAAGCTCCAAGTCATAACTATAGAGATCCAAATTTGCAAGTTTGGTTGCTTATTTGGATCTGTATAGTTATGACTTGAAGCTTTGTGATATAGAAACCTCTAATATTTTCAATTCCAAATTTTAAGTTTTCGTATTTGCAAATACAAAAACCTTCTAAAATTTGCAAACTACCACAAACTTGCAACAAACCCCACCAAACATCAACAAGACCTCCCATCTCCAAACAATACCAACACAAAAACAACAAAACTCCTGCAATCTCCAAACTAGTACAAAACCCACAAAAACTTCTACAACTTGCAAAGTGCCACAACAACAAAACAAAAACATATCAAAAAACAGAACCAAAAGAACTCAAACCACTCTTGCAGAAAGCTCCACCACCCTCATCACAAAACAAGGAACATCGAGTAGCATATAAACTTTTTTCATTACCAAACCTCAAATTGTATACAACTACACTCTAAAACCCTACTCTGTAAACTCTAAAAACTCGATCCAATTCCTTAGGATTATAAACTAACAAGCCAAAACAACATGAGAAGACACACAACAACATTGCAACAACACACATTGCAAACCTTTGAAATGCACCACCACTGGTCCATGACTCCAACCTAACCCTAAAATGCCACAAACGACCCACCCAATGTGAATGCAAAACAAAAACAAAATATCCCAAACTAGCCATCTGAACAGGGCAATTTAGTGCCAAATCCAGACCCAGTGACCTGAATGCGATAGTCGGTCCCTCTTAGGGGGGCAAGGCCTAACAAACTCACATATGAAAAATTGATCACACACCATATTTGTTAGAGTAGATCCACCCACAGTCCATGCCAAATTTGGGCCTATCACATCACATCCAAAATAATGTGCAAATTATCTCCCTATCCCTAGAATAAACATGAAATAACCAGACAATGTAAAGCGAGGGTCCACTAAATGCCATCATAGGAATCAATCATTGTGACTGACCAATCAAAGTCATCATATTTCTTTATTGACCTTTGTGCTAATTTACAAGTCCAAACTCATTTCATGCTGTTTAAAGGCCGAACTTCATGTTTACAAGCCATTATGCAATACTGCTACTAGTGGAGCTGCTATTAACATCTTAACAAACAAAAGTAAAATGCACAACAAAACATGTGAAAAGACTTAGTACCATCATCTAAAAGGAATTAAGGTTTGGCATAGTAATCAAAAGGAGGTTAGCAGCCTTTGGATAATGATGATGACTTAAATGTGTGCTACTACTACTTTCTAGTCAAAGCACGAGTCACAAACCACAACCCATTGAAAAAGTACCCACCTCAGTTGTTGCAGTTGTTGATGATGATGAAAACCACAACATGTCAGTTCATTGTTCAAAATGTTAGTTTGTGTTCTAAGTAGAGCCTCTAATTTGAGGAGTCATCAGATTCAGTCGGTGAGCATGATGATGATGACAACAACTCCCACAAATGAGTCCCCACCACCATGGGGCATCAAACCCATCAACACGTTTATGAAATTGCAGAGAAATCTAAGGACAGCAACAATTTGAAAGCAACATGACAGTGAGTGCTCTCATAACCATGTGAGAGTCCCTCACAAAGTGTCAAACCATTGCCTTGATCACAAATAGCAGTGCTGTGCCACAATGACCACCTACTGACTTCATCAGTTCACTACAATGGGTATAGAAAAGTATATAATCAACACACCTCATAAATTCACTCTGTGTAGATATGTATGCCAGGCACAACCCTTTTACTGATGCCTCTGAATCACACCTGCATTTGTTGCAATCAGACCCCATTTCTTTGGGGAGCTTTGACTACTGCTACAAGATGACAAAAGCCTCTTCTAAGGAACTTGAAGTGTGGACAGAAGGACGTGAAAAAAAGACACAACGGCTCAAGAAGGCTATGTCACACCCCATCGGTTTTGCAGCAAGATACAAGGGCCACCAAGTTTTTGGGTGGTGGAAAATATCAGCCCACAGTTTGGTTGACATTATTAAATGACTCTCAGTACCCATAGCTAGTGTTGTAATGTGAAGTATAAGCAGCTGTGGTAGGGCCAGTGGCAGGATTGGTTGGGTACATGGATGCCTGTGTAGGATATGAGCTGTAGCTTGTGTCCACTGCATTACTGTAAGCAGCTTGTGGTGCCCCTGTGGCTCCAGACATGAAATTCTGCATCCACCCCAGTAACATATTTAAAAAACAATTTAAGCTACCATATAATTTAGTACCCATGAATTTTTCAGAAAGGCATTGCTCTCACCACACCCAAGCTATCTCCTGAACACAAGGTAAATTAATGTCCTCTCATTAGTATATATGTAATCAGGGAGTTGTTCACCATCCAATTGCAAAACAGCCAACAAACAGTAGCTTCATAGAACCTGTTGAAGCTTTCAGTTTCTAGCACTCCACATGCATTGATTACTCTTCATGGACTGAAATTTTGAGTTTCCTAAAAGGTATGTTAGAGATGAAGTGACTGTCTGCACATGAGGGAGGTCCAGTATACAAGGCATTCCTTGCAGAAATGGCTTGAGATAAATATAACAATGCAGCTGAGCAAAGAATAGTCTGAAGGCAGCAGCCTCAGTGGATTATATCCCTTTCCTATATTGAGTGCCAAACTAGATAATTGAATCCCCTTGAGAACCCTGACATCTGTGAGCAGTTCCAGACTAGAGACTCTGCATCAACTCTTATTCTGAAACTATCCTGTGATGTCATAGTGTGGCAAAAATGCATTGAAGGGGTCAAATCAAAGCACAATCAACACATGCTGTTTATTCACAGCAAAGTGACTAAAAGCCAGGACTGCCAAGTAAATCCTCTACCTAAGTAAGCATCCAAAAATTAGATCACAGCAAGAAATTCAATTCTGATGTCACTGTGGGATATCATCCAGACTGAGAAAACATGTATTGATAAGCAAAGTGGCCAGGAGGATATTGAGATGAAAAGAGATGAGCTGAACCATACCTGGACAAGCTGCTGTGCTGTCTGAACTTGAGAGGCACTACCATGGATTTCAACTGTCATCTCACCAGGGACACCTCGAGTCTCCTGTATAGTTATAGTTGCACCACTAGTGTGTCGCATGTAACTGATGTTAGCCCCTGCGGTCCCAATCACAGCATCTGCATATGACAATGGGATCTGCATATGCTGTGTCACCTGCCATTGCACAGTCCTCCACTTATTTGGATGTGTCCAACTATATGCTCACCTCTTTGGTGCTCTTTCAAAATACAGTGCAACTGAGACTTTCAGATGATGCATGGAATCATGGTGAACATTGGAGATCATTCAAACTCTTTTGACATGTCTACAACTGAATCTCTGTACACTTGAAGTGACCATAGAACCTCCTCGGTCACACTCCAATCTTGAGGAGAGAGGATGAGTCACTACCACTCTTCTACAGTCCTATGAACCTGCTATTCAGAGCATCCCATACAGCAATTGTGCAAGAAATTGTTTAAAAACATTGCAGTAGGGGGGAGGGATCAGAACCTGAGTTATGACAGGGGTGGGGGGAGGGGCAGCAACAGAGGTCATGCTGGGATCACGGCCATACATGGACACACCATGGTGATGGTGCTGATGCAGATGATCCTGCTGCTGTTGTTGATGGTGTTGTGACAGATCAACTGCTGGTTGGGGGTAGTAAGCTGTGTCATTGGTACTTGCATAGCTGGGTGCCTGCTGTTGCTGCTGATGCTGCATTCCTGTATTGCTGGGCTGCCAAGCTGATGGTGCACTTTGTTGTTGTTGACTTGTCATGGCTCGCTGCACAAAATTGACACTATCAAGATCCAACCTCACACACCTGACCAACTAGAGGTTTTCAACACAATGCTGTGTAGTTCACAGGACTGGAGATGTAAGACTGGACCTATTGGTCACAAACAACACATTTGACAGCAGATGAAATCTTTCTGGCCTCATAAACATTAAAGCATGATGCAAATGAGTGGGGGTAGCATCAACATAGACATTAGACCTACATTGAGTTCAAAGAGGGCGAGCACACTGCGATCCACAAGAAACTTCCGGAGATGAGAGACCACCATTTCCATGGCACGCTGCACAAGCCGTGCTTCACCCTGTATCTCCACTACTCTGTCATCAGACAATGCACACAGAGGCAAGTCCTCTGCACCCCATCACCCCTCCTCCTGTCACACCTTCTCTTCATCTCAGTCAAAGTTTACATCTTTAATTCCCCATTTGGTCACAGACAAGATACACCTCCTGATGATAAAGCGGTCCTCAAAGTTTGACTCCACCTTAACTCTCACTACAGGACTCTCCCGTCACCAATATCATATAACTTCTATGCTGCATCTGTCTGAGTAGATGAAAGTCCAGCAAGAACTGCTTTCTCAGTAGCCATAAGGACGCAAAGGAAAAAAACTTCCTTTGTGTGCATTCGGGTTATTGATTTTGTTGATTGAACAGAGATCAAACTGAATCAAGACATATCTTGGAACTCTTAATTTTCTACCAAGAGCCTGCAACCCTCATGTATATACAGAGGTGGAGTTTGCACAAAAACATCAGAGAAACAAGAAAAGTACCCATTAGAGATGCTGAAAATGCAGCTGATCAAAAAGGATGAAAATTTTTACCTGGAGGAAGAACCCTGACAGTTGCTCCTGATGCATCTTGGATGGACTTAATGGTTGCACCCTGACGTCCAATAAGACTGCCAGCCTGCGTAGCTGCTACCAACAGACGAGATGCAACAGGACCTCCTCCTCCAGCAATCTCACCATCAGTTGTTGTTTCTGGTTCAGAGCCTTCAATTACCCGTCTGTGCACTCGCAGAAGACCCTCCATTGCTGGTGATATCGTGGCATCTGGCTCCTCTCTAGCTGACACCAAAACCTGCAAAATTGTATACACATTCCAATCAATCCTCCCCGCCAGTCAGGGTGAAATGCAATCCTGTAAAACAAACAAGAGCAACCGATGTACTGCACAGAACAATACAACAAGAGAAACTGATGCACTTCACAGGACAATAAAAACAAGAGCAACCATTGCACTTCACAGAACAATACCAACAAGCAAGAGCAACCATGCCCACTCACAAAAAAATACCAACAGCAATATACCCTCCGTGGCTGTAAAGAGCACCAAACCCTAAACCTTGTCAACTGAGCAGTGCCACAGTAAGTGCTGCTCCTGCAAAGCAAAAATCTACGAAGTAAGTACCAATGCACAAGAAAGTGGGCTACGTGTGCATCAACTCTTTCTGCCTCGAGTTTTCTGTTGCTGTCTGTTTCAATTTCTCATTCTTCTTCCTCTCCCCATGTGTGTGCATGCAATTTTTCTCAAGGCTGGTTGCGAGTTTATGCAAGAGAAAGAGGAGGAGGAGGAGCATACAATACGCTCGGGAGTTCCTGGAACGCCTTCCAGTATTTTGATTCGCGATCGCGTGTCCTCGCACATCTTCTTCACGAACTCTCCCTTGCGTCCTATGATACCTCCCACCTTCTGCACAGGCACCATCAAACGGAACGCATTGTCCCCTGGCCATCCTGACCACTTCTTGTCTGCCTCTTTCTCCTGCTCATCCCTATCCCTCTTCTGCGAAACCGATATTCCTCCATCCTTCTGCTGCACCTCTTCTTCTTGCTGCTGCTGCTCTTGCTGCTGCTCTTGCGATAATAATGCCGCAGGAGCTATAACTCCCTCAGGCTGCTGCTCCTCAGGTTGTTGCACTTCCAGTCCCGTTCCTTCTTCTTCATGATGAACTTCTTCCCCCACCGTCTGCACCACCACCTGCTGTTGCACATCATCTCCTTGCAAAAACTCCTCAACTTTCTCCTGAAAAGAAACTCCCGACTGAACGCTTTCTGGCTCATCTACCACCAACTCTGGCTGCTGCTGCTCCTGCTGGAACTGGAGCTCTTGAAGTTGCAATTCCTCAGCACCTTGATGAAACTCGACATCTTGCTGTTGCTCCTCTTCTGCTGGTACTGCATCACCAGCAGCAGCTACTGCCGCTAGAACGGCCCCCTCCTCCATCGTCGAGAGAAGAGAGACACACAAAATGCTCTCTCTCTCTCTCTCTCTACCTACCCTACGCACGTACGGTTCTCAAGAAATTGCAAAACTGCGCAAGAAACAAGAAATGCGCAACCGAAGAAGCCAGTGTTTCTCACAATCGCGACGACGACGACGACGATCCCGTCGCGCTTTCTTTGTTCTTCATCTACGACGCCTTCGTCGTCCACCATTAAGCGTCCAAAGCCCAACGGCTACGCCAGGATGAGAGGAGGTGGAAAAAACAGTTGTTCATCCACGCGCGAGTGCGGGGACGAGGAGAAGGAAGAGCAGGAGCCAGGGAAGGAGGAGAAGTGGAGGAGGCGAAGGAGAGCTCCGATTCAGCTTGTTGTGTGCGGGGGTGTTCGCTGTTGTTGTAGTAACGAGGCGCGTGGAAGTTGGAAGTAGCAATGGCTTCTCTGGAGGAGGACGAGGCGGAGCTTCGCATTCCTGGCTTCCTTGCTACTGCAGATGCGCGAGGTTCGTCGGGGTTTTCATCTTTTTCTCTCTCTATTCCAGCTCTCGAACTTTCTAGGTTTTCCTGCGAACTCTGTCTGTCTCTGTCTCTGTCTCGGGGCCTGGACTGGCGTTCGTATAGCACGAGGAGCTTCGGTTTCTCTGGAAGAAATTGTCGGGGTTTGGTGCACATGTTTTGTTTTGCGACTTAGGCAATTCTGCTTGTCAGGAAGCAAGGTGCTTTGGGATGTTACCAGGATGTGCAGCAGCAGCAGCAGCAGGCCCGAGATGGTAATCCAGTTGGAATGGCAACATTTTCTTCTCTAGCCAAGGGGGGAGGAGGAGGAGGAGGGGGGGAGGGGTTGAGAATTGCATGATCCTTCTAATGATGATGAGGAGGAGGCGAAATTTGTGTTTGTGTCTGTGTTTCTGGCTTGATTTCCTGATCCAGAAAACCACAAACCGTCCTCATGTCAAGCTTGTCCCTCTGTAATGTCTTTGACATCCAGGAAATCCATGTTTTGTTTTTCTGATTAGCTATTGTCCCTTTCTTGAGTGCTCATCAACCCTCATGACTCTGAGTCTTCTCTGTTGCTTCCACAAGTGCAACAGAAATGCAGATTTCTGTGCAAGTGTTTGAAGAAAATTTTGCACAGATATTTGTATACTACGTCTGTACACCTGCCCATCAGTAAACTGATAAAGTTACTTGGGAGTCATGGCATCTACTTGCTGCTATTCTTGATTATAGTGATGATGATGGTTTGATGACGCTCGTGAAGGTGTGGTTATGACAGCACTGATTCTTTGTCATGTTAGTTGTGGTATTTCTGGAACTGACACAAGAGTTACATGCCCTTTTAAGAAGTGTTGTTGTGGAGGTTTTTTCTCTCTGCAATCTCACAGATTTGGATCTGAAGGCGTGTAGTATCTATGGGTGTATGTACTCCTGCAGTTGCACAAGAGTTTGGGGTGATAGCGCTAGAGCGGGTTGTGACTGGGAAGACAGGGATGCGAGGGTTTGGTAAGGCAGCCAAAGTGTTGCAAATTAGTGTGGAGGAAGTGGAGCAGGGAGTTGCATCCCTGACAACTGTGCTTGCTCGTTGTGTGCGCTACTACTTGCCACGATCACAGCAGCTGCTGCTGCTGGCTGATGCAGGCCTGCAAGAGGTTGCGAGAGAAGCTTTGGCAGACCTTTTGACTGAGCGCCAAGAGGAGCTCTATGGTGAGATTCTTTCGAGTGTCACCTCCTATCGCAACCTAAATTGGCGCCTTGACATTCAGGTATCACCACAACCACCTCAAATGAAGGGGAAGGAGGTACTTGTATCAGTATTTTAGTCTGATCAGACAGGAAGAAGAGAACTTGGTTTCTGATGTTTGAGAACAAGGTTGAGGAGAGTGCTCATCCCACTGCACAGGGAGTTCCATCATCTTGCTAACTGAAATCTCTCTCTCTCTTGAAGATAGTTTATCAAGACGTCGAAAGGATGTTCATTTTGCAGGTAGCAAGCAGAAGTCTCCAGCAGCAGTCCAGGCCATCTTATCTGTTGGCACTTGCAACAAGTAATGGGGTGAAGCATATGGAAGCAGATTTTAGTGTGCTTAAGGAGGTCTGTGCACAATTAGAAGCTGCACTTGCAGAATCACGCAGTGCCTACAGCCGGCGTTTCCAACGCTTTAACAAGTGATGGCTTCAGCTCTGTATTGTTCATGCATACTCTACCTTGAGTCAGGTAATTCCAAACCTGTGAATCAGCATTAAGTGCCCTGATGGAGAATGGATGGTGCTTAACAGTCATACTCCAGGCAGGCTGGTATTTTGTGACAATTGATTCAAGTAGCCCAGAAACCTGAATGGGCATTAATGGTCACTATTGCAGAATAGGTTTATCTAGGCAGATGGAAAATGGAGATTCTCCATGTTGTGAAGGTCATAGCCAAAAATAATGGGCCTCACCCTTGCCCATTATGTTGGGTGTGTTGCCTAGCTCACCCTAATGGGCTTGACTTGCACCTTACCCAGCATAATGGGCAGGGGCTTGACCATTCCATAGTACAGAAACACCCACCCATTAGAGACCCTAGAGTTTAAACACTGTGCCAGCTCTAAAATGTATACATGAACTTCAGTTTGCTGTCTTCCAAGGAATCAGTTAGTGGACAAGTTGTGATCCTTGGGTAGTATATGTTATAGCAAGTTCTTCGAGGGTGAAAATATGTTTTTTGTAGGGTAAAATCCCAGGCCACAGGATTTACTGTAATAAGGGCTTGTGAGAGGCAGAGCTGAGTGCAGGTCCTGTTTCTGGTGAAGCCAAGGACTTCACTGAGCATAAAGACCTGCTCCAATGTGGTTTTAGGTATGATACCTGAGTAGGTACCACAGAAATACATGCCATTTTGAAAAGTGGAATGCCTGCCAGATAATTAAGGTGCGCTCTAATTACAAAAGCAGGTCTTTATGCACTCTAGGGTATGGCAAGGCTGCATGGAATTTTCATTTATCCCACAATAGTTCCTATAAGGACCAAAACATACAATTGTCCTTTTTAATTTAATGGAAAATTTTATTCAAAAACATTTGTTTAATATAATACATTTATAAGAGGAGTTGAAGTTTGTGATAGGAGTTGGGAAAGGGGTTTAGGGTTTAGATCAACTCTTACCCTATCATGAATTGAATGATTCTAAAGTAGATGGACCTTCCAAGTCACCAAAGGAAGTTGGGAACTTACCTTCCTCTCCTTCCCATTGGATGCCTAAATGCTTTATCACGGAGTAAAAAATGAGGTTCTTCCTCCTCATGACAATTCAGCATGTTTGGTAATTTCATGATGTAGTATCAAGATTGAGTTCTTGTAGACTCACCCTAGATGTGAGATCCTCAATTACCTTAAGATTGACTTGAACAAACACAATCCTTTTCATTTGTTGCATTAATGACCTCTTCCTTTTCTTTGTTTGGACCGTGTAAAATGTGCTCCAGTTTTGTTCACAACTAGATACACTACAATCTTTTGACAAAATGCACTTTTCTAAGTGTTGAAGTCTTGATGCAGGTTTGCCATATTTCTCGCACCCTATAATTGGTTGAAACATGTGATCCAAGATGCCTCTCTTTGGTCACGAATTTGGAAAAGCAATTTTGATGTAGGCAATGAAGATTTGTCTTTTGTAGCATTTTATTCCACAACGTTTGGTGGAAAAGAAATCTTCATGTAAGCAAGTAACTCTTCAACAACTTTTGTGGAATAAAATCATTCTTTTGTTTTCACAAAGGATTTAAAAGGATTGTAATTACATGGATAGATTTGTGTCAACTTCCCCCATGCAAAGCTCTTATTTGTCTCATGTCAAAAAAATTGTCTTTATTTATGTCAAGGTTCCTATCAACATGAAGGTTTCCTTAATTTGGTCAAGAATACACACAAAAGTTCAATTATACAACCTTTTTTTGTTAATGAGGTGTAAAACAAAATGGAAAGTTTGTAAATCTAGCACCATAGCTTAAGTGACCTTTGAGTAGTTATTAGATAATACATCTAGCTCAAAAGATCATGCCTCTAAACTTTCATGTTTGCCAAACATCAAATATCACCACTTGCCTTAAAATCTTATGCGCATTCACCAAATGTTCAAGGACAATGAACATATAAGCATAATTGAATACAAATTTCATCAACTTTCTCATCATGGTGATAATTTTTTTTAACCCAAGGAAACTTCTCAATGTCTTGCATTATCAAATATAGATAATGAGTCACACATGGTGTCTAAACAATATGCAAGTACTCCATTGTGACCATTGCGCCCATAGCCTTACAATGATAACCATTATCAATTACAATTTGCCTAACATTCATTAGTCCTATATCATAGATGGCTTATTCATGTGACCATAAATATAAACTACAATTGTTAAGTGTCATAGCCAATTTTATAGAATCATAAATTGTTCACCAAAAACTAATGCTCACACAAGTTGAAAAAATCATGTTAATAATGTTTTTTTCTTAATGACAAACCAACCACTTGTCACAATCAAACATCCATACTTTGCTCTCAAGTTGATCTTATGGACTTCAATTTTTTGCTTCATATCTACAACCTCTTCTTGTAAATCACAAGTTCAAACTTTTTCCTTTCGTCATTGGTTAATGCAACAACTATTATCATGGACTTCCAAACATGGGTGTGAATAAAATGAAAAAATTGTTCCATTTAGATTTTATTTATTTATATATTTATTATTATTATTTTGCCTTTTATTTCAATGCATAAGTGTCACGTTGCACCACTTGAAACCAAGTTTGTTTTACCTTGTTTAAAAGTTGAACCTCTTCATGTAACTTGAATCGATGTTCCATGTCCCAAACCTTCATTAGTTCCTATCACATTAAAATGATTGAATTATCAATAAATGTTCATTTCTCCTTTTAATGATGTAAATATCCCAAATATACATGCGACATTTTGAAGGATATTTGAATAATATATAATTTTGCTTGTTGTATACCTCACCAAATGAATTGTAATCCTTGTCCCACTCCTTGTGAATTCACCTTAATGATGTTCACTTTTAATGCCCTATTCCTAATGGACTTACATATCCATTGAGCTTGACGATGTGTTTATGGTAAACATTTTTTGGTTAATTAAACTTATCAAAATGAATTTTATAAAAAGAAATGGTTGAATCAAAACATGTTAATAAAATCTAATGAAGTACCTTTTTAAATGATTACATGTTATTTTGTAATCCTTTCGACTTTTTCATATAAAGAAATTTTTGAATGAAATCTTTTGCAACTTGTTATTAAAAATATTCATAGTTACCTCAATACATCACATGATTTTATTTTTGGTTGATCTTTGTTGAATAACTATGAATATTCTAAATGTGTGCAAATTTTGTTAGATTTTACATTTTGCTTCAAAAAATGATCATGATTTGAAATCATTCCATTATATATTAATTAATTTATGCTTTAGTTTTTGTATCATAAGCTAAAAATTTGTTTTATATGTCACATACATTACATCACATTTACATATGGTAAAGGCCTTTTGAAAATTTGAATACATTGAAGGTTTGAATTTTTTAATTTCATAACTTTTTTTATTATGAATGTTTTATTAATGTGTGTAATAGGTTATAATCATCTGAATTTTTTTTTACCATCAAAATTCTTTTATTAAGATGGTTTTAAACATAATCCTTTAAAAAACTTGATTGCTTATAACATAATTATTGTTTAAGTGCAATTTTTTTAATATACTAAAATCAAAACCTAACACTAAATTGAATGAATTTTTAATTTGAATTTTTGAACACTCATATTAATCATTTAACACATTTTGGAATGATTATCACATTTTAAAATTCAAAATAAAAACAGATATATTATAGTTTGCAATTTTCAATGACTCTTGACACCTTTTTGGCTCAT
>Ga0209611_10003776_pt1 | contig 26105 bp, 8 predicted proteins | sample S1TSphgellanicum_3_FD_187693 | JGI IMG/M metagenome (GOLD analysis project Ga0209611, IMG submission 187693) | Host-associated microbial communities from peat moss isolated from Minnesota, USA - S1T2_Fc - Sphagnum magellanicum MG (SPAdes) (version 2) | ecosystem: Host-associated > Plants > Peat...
CCCCTTTCTAGAGTTGGAAGCCGGGAGCGTGCTACCAAGTTCAACTTTCCGCAACTTGACTTTGTGAAACCCTCAAGTGTGTTTCACCTCGTGACTTGGGAGTGCGTCACCAAAGTTGGGACTCCTGCGACTTGGGGGCCCCATAACTTTGTGTGTAGACCTCCGATTGAGATGAGGCCTAAAACAAAGTTGTAGCCTCATCAAGAGCTTTCCAATGGTATGTCGCACACCACCTGCACGCATGGAAATCGGGGTGATTTTTGACTTTAGTGGTCAGGAATCAAACTGTCAATTTGATTTTCGGCCTTTCTTTTGGCCATAACTTGTGTTTCAGATGTCCAATGCGAGCCCATTTTAGACATCTATGTTTCAATAGCTTTCCAATGATATAAAGAATTGTTCGAGTCATTTGGTTTTGATCCTTGCAATCGTTCTCTGAACATTTGGGAGTCCACTGGGACTCCAACTCCCAAAGTGGGAGTTCACTTGGGAGTGTGAAGGTTCTTTCCCCACATTCTTTTGCACTCTCAGGGGCATGAAAATGCGACTCTCGGGCTTCAACTTGGCTCGCACCCTTGCAAGCCCTTTGCCTTGGTCGCGAGCCCAAAGTTAGGGTTGCAATGAACAATAACATAGATATATGTATTAATATGAAATACGTAGATGTATGTATTAATATGAGATTATGTAGATGTATGTATTAATTTTAAAAACCTATATATGATCTTGAAGAATACGTACATACGATTTGAAAAATACGACGTGAAGGTCGTTATGGCCGAGGGGTTAGAAGTTGAAGCTGAAAGGTCAAAGGCGATGGTGTCCCCGTCCCCATTCTAGTCGGCTACACCCACAAGCAGCACAAGCAAGAACTTGTTGCAACATATGGTGGTGCCATTATTATAGTGCATGTTGCCATCGCTTCACCTACTCCTGCTCCTACTCCTCCTCTTCTTGGTTCAAAGCTTGCCGTGAACAAGAAATGAGCAGTGCATCATGCCAAGGGTAATAGTAATAACAACAATAAGGTCGCGACAGATGCGACCATTAAGAGCTTGTGAGCATAGGTGCAATGATTAGAGAAGCAGTGTCATTTTCTCACTAGTTGGAGACCTGAAACGTTGTTTGGCGTCAATGTTAAAGCCGTGTTCGTTAACGTTGAATTGAAAGTTAGTGATGGCTTATTTTTCAGAATCCAAGCTCCCCCAATTGTGGCTACTACTAATTATGGTTGTTGTTGTTTTTGTTGTAGCTGAGTGCAATAGTAGAAAAAGAAGAAAAAGTAGCAGAAACTCAAGAACACAAAAAACCAGCAAGCAAAAGAAACCCAAGAAACTCAAAACTAGGAAAAATCTACCACTTTCAACATTAAACGGTAGAGAACAGTTTTTCTAGAATTAAATTGAATCGAAAGGAAAGAAAGAAAATGTAGTGTATGTAAATGATGGCCATGTAATAGCCATTGTGAACATCTAGAAATCCAATCTGATTATCCAATCTGATTATGGAGGAAACTCTCTGTGACAAAAAAAATTTAGAAAAACTAACAAGAGAAAGGGAAGAGCTTGGCCTTTTATACAATCGTCAACAAAGCTAAAACCCTAAACAAGCCATAACCCTAAAATACCTAATAACATACAGTAACCTAAAAATGTACATTAACCCTAAAGGCATGATTAGCATGCCCATAACTTTCCATCATGCATGAGGCCATGCATACATGAATGACAAATGTTCTTTTTGAAATTTTATGAAAGGTTGGTGTTGAAAGTTGATGAAGATCCAAGGAGGTCCAAGATGTAGAAGTCTAGGCATGTAAAAATCATCAATATCTTACATTTTGATAGAAAAATGTCCAATAGGGGGATAAACAAGCATATGTGATGAGTATCTCGTTAAAAATGGTTAACATGAGAAATTCACATGTGGTATCCTAAGGTCTAGGCACAGAGTGAAAGCAACCAAAACACCACCATTTGTTATATCTCCAAAAGCTAGAACTCTTGTTCATAACTTGTTGGGGACTATTAATGATTTTTGCATAAACCAATTGCACTTCATTTCTATAGAAATTTGTTGCACTTTACATCTATTGGAAAGGAAAAAAAATACTATTGTTTAGATGAAAGGAAAGTGAGTTCAAGTTGAAGTAGTGCATGGTAGGGAATGGAATTTAGCAATTCAAAAGGACTGAAAGAACACTAAAAGTTCTAATCTTAGGCTAAACTTCCAACATAATGAAGCACAAGTAATCTCATGTGTTAGAAATTTCAATTCCCTAGCTATGTGTATAATGCTAGTAGAACAACAAGTTGTTTACACCTTGAGTTGGAAGTTTAAATGGTTAAGGATTTGTTGTAGACTAGGGTTAAGGTTTGTATGTAACAAGTGTTTTTACACTGTTTTTAACTTGTCATTTTATGTATTTCTTGTTGTTTCACAAGTTTCCTTCTTTTTTGGTCACACCGCATCTATCTACCTTTGTAGTGATCACCAATTGCCTTACCGACTTTCATTACCTACTTATCTATAATACTTATTCACTTATATAAGTAGTTACTTAGATAGTGCAAGGTGAGAGAACAAGGGTTTACAAGATAGGTTATCAAGTGGAACTTTAGTAATTCAATTGTGGTTTATCCATAATTGTGTTTTAATAAGTTTTTAATGGATGGTGAATTGGTGGGTGCTAGGTCAAATAACCCTTCCTATAATTTACCATTACACAGTACCAATTGGGACGGTAGCCTAGCTAGTAGCATGAAACTTGCACTAACTTAATAAAACCCATGACCATGATTGACCAACTTTTGCAAAGAAGATTGGAATCAAAAGCATCCCAATCCCCACAAAACTTGTGAGGTACACAATACATTTCAATCAAGAATATGGTTGAAATGGTGCATGGAACAATTTCACTGTTGTTTTATAATTTGAAAATCATTACATTATGAGACTAAAGTATCCATGAAGGACATGTTATAAATTTTCAATATTATTTCAACATAAAGACACAAATTGAATTTTTTTTTGAGAAAACATCACAAACTTCTTAGGTCGAAATTTGACAATAATAATCACCTGAAATTATTTTTTTGTAGATTCATACTCATTAAATACTGATGGGTGCAAATCAAAAAATACAAGCCATCTAAAGTGTAACCCATGGTTAATTTTACATGTTTTTAATGAATATATCAAGTTAATGTTGAAAATGTTTTATGTATTTATATAAGAATGTAATATATTATGAAATCATTTCAAATTTTTTGGAATGAATCTAATGAATATAAAATATGCAAAATCATCTTAAAAACATTATAACTAATGTTTTGCATTATTTAAAATATTTTATATGATTTTTGAAATCAAATGACATTTTTGAAAGTCTTTAATATCAACCTTAACATAGTCAAATAATTACTTTTTAATATTTTGATATTTTTACTTAAAATGTTTAGAAAATATTCTATGAATAATTTTTAAAAAGCACATGACAAAGGAGGTGGGTGTGGGTCATGTTTACACTTGGATGTTGTGTTGTTTAAAACATGTATGAAATACATATAAATAGGAGGAAGGATTTTCATTCATAGTAAAATCTTGCATCCTATTTATTAATGTGTCATACATATTTTAAACACATGAAAGTCTAAGTTATGTTTTGTTTTGTGAGTTGGTTTGTCCATGGTTCATCCATGCACCATTTTAATTTGCATTAATGGGTGAAAACACATTATGGAGGGGGCCAATGTGGGCAGTTTTATGACATGTGCATAAAGTATAAACTTGCAAAATGTGTTGCATTTAATTTTGGGTTTCACTTTTGGTGTTTGGGCTTGATATTTTGATTTTCACAAAGTGAATGTTATTTAATATAATTTGAAAAAAAAAATTTAAGATCAAATTCAAGGAATAATGGGTATGCTTATGATATATATAATATAATGGAACTTATTCTTATTTTTGGACTACACTAGGTTTCGGTTTGAATTAGTCAACCAAAAAAATTTGAAACGAGATTCTTAAAAATGGTGCACTTCATATATCTTGTCATCTTCCATTTGAAAGTGATTTTTTGTCAAAATATTAATTTACCACATACTTGTAATCTTTGCCTTGAAAAACATCCATTTGTGATATGATAATTATCAAACTTTTCACATGGCCCACAAATTTATTCCAATCATATAAAATCATAGTGTTTAACACATATTACAAATTTTATAAATATTAAGAATAATTTCAATCATTTTTTGAATATATTTTCATTTTTTAATACATTGTGACATTTTTTTTTGGTCACAAATATATTTTAATATCACATCATATGAAATTTAAAAATGTAATTTTTTTTGGCATTTGACTTCTTTGGGTTTTGACAAACCACATTATATGCAAAAACATTATGAAAATCTTTCACAATAATGACATGGTTGAAGTTTAAACATGGGACTTTAGAAGTGCAATGTGACAACAATCTTGCCCCCCCCCACAGAATGTTTTCACCTTAAGGTGCAATCACAATAACACATATCATACCAAGTGTAACATTTGTTTGATTTTTTCATACTGTTTTAAATTTCCATACTGGTTAGTTAATTAACTAGCAAGTGAATGGTTTGGTAAATTTGTATTTCACTTGAGAGTAACCTTGTTTCACTAGGTAGGAGTAAAATGATTTTCACATGAAATGATTTTTAAAGCCTATTATTTATTGACACATGTCACTACTTACGCTAGGTTTAAAAACCTAGCCTAGGTAAGTAAGTAGGCCATGTAATCAACCTAGGAACCTAGCCTAGGAATTTAATATGAAAATATTCGGTCAACATACCACACAACACCACCCACAAGGTTTGATCCCTTGGCCTTTGGAATGGGGGCAAACGCACTTACCATTAAGCCACCCCACTTGTTGTTACAATATATTACATTACAAACTATTTATCAAATACTTCATTTTAAACATTACAAAAATATAAACTTTGAAAATTCATATTTTATTGAGATTTTGTTCAATGAAATGATTTGAATTTACTTTTTTTAAAAATTCAATAATGTACATAATTACATTTATTTCCTTTTGAAAGTTTAAAATCATTTGAACAAAAAAAAAGTTAAATTTCATTATTCAATAACATTTCAATGACCATTCTTTTGAAAAAAAAGAGTTTAATAAATGGATTTGTTTTTGTTAATATAATAATACTACCAATGTTAAGCTACTTTCAATTAATATATGACTATTTTTCATTAATTGAAATTATTTCACCCTACATTAATTATGGCTATTTATGGTTATTCTCAATTACTTTTGATTATTTTTGGCTATTTCTCCCTAGGCTACTTTTGGTAATTCTAAGTTATTTTTAGTTATTTTCACTTATTTCACCTTAGGCTATTTTAAGCTATTATAAGTTTTTTTTTGGCTATTTTATGGTATTTTTGGCTATTGTAAATTATTTCACTTTAGACTACTTGTAATTATTATAAATTACTTTTCGCTATTTTAACTTATTTCACCTTAGGCTATTTTCAGTTATTGTAATTTTTTTGGGTTATTCTATGTTATTTTTGGCTATTGTAGATTATTTCAATTTAAACTACTTGTAATTATTATAAATTACTTTTGGCTATTTTAACTTATTTCACCTTAGGCTATTTTTAGCTATTGTAAGTTTTTTTTGGCTATTGTAAATTATTTCAATTTAGATTACTTGTACATATTATAAGTTACTTATGGATATTGAAAGTTATTTCACCTTAAGTTATTTTTGTTTATTATAAATTATTTCACCTTAGATTATTTTTGGCAATTTTAAGCAATTATAATATGTGGTTATTGGTTGTTATTTTATTAGTGATATCGGTGGTTATTAATGGCTATTGGTACCTATTCTATTTGTGGCTATTAATGTTTGTTAATGGTTATTTTATTAATAGTTATTGGTGGTTATTTTATTAATGGATATTAGTAGTTATTCTATTGGTGGCTATTGGTGGTTATTCTATTGGTGCCTATTAGTGGTTATTCTATTAATGGCTATTGGTGGCTATTCTATTAATGCTGACTAGTGGTTATTTTATTAATGGCTACTAGTCGCTATTCTATTAATGGCTATTGGTGGCTATTCTATTAATGGCTACTAGTGGCTATTATATTCATGGCTACTCATGGTTATTCTATAAATGGCTATTCGTGATTAATCTATTAATGGTTATTGGTGGTTATTATATTAATGGCTATTAGTGGCTATTCTATTAATGGCTATTGGTGGCTATTTTATTAATGGCTATTGGTGGCTATTCTATTAATGATTATTGGTGGCTATTCTATTAATGACTATTGGTGGTTATTCTATTAATGGCTATTGGTGGCTATTCTATTAATGGCTATTGGTGACTATTCTATTAATGGCTATTAGTGGCTATTCTATTAATGGCTATTAGTGGTTATTCTATTAATGGCTATTGATGGCTATTCTATGAATGGCTATTAGTGATTATTCTGTTGTAAGCCATTAGTGGTTATTTCATTGATGGCTATTTTATTAATGGTTATTAATGGTTATTGTATTATAAATTATTATTGGTTATTATATGTTATATTACAACTATTGGTGATTATTGTATTATAAATTATTATTTGATATTCTATGTTATAATATCATAGGCTATTGGTAGTTATTATATTGTAGGGTATTTAAAATTATTTTTCATACGTTATTATTTTTTATTCTAAGTTATTTTTACTTTACGTCATTATATTTTGGTTTAGATTATTTTAAAGTTATTATGCTTAGGATAAAATAATTTATAATAACATAAAGTAAAATGACCTTGAATAATTTAAAGTATAATTTGAAATAACATATATTAATTTAAAATAAAATAACCTAAAATATAGTATAAAGTTAGTTGAATAATTTAATTTAAAATAATTTAAAAACTTATAATAAAATAGTTAAGATACTTTAAGGTAAAATAACATATAATAATTTAGGGTACAATAATTTATAATAGCCTATAATAACATAAAATATAAATTAGAATAACTAAAGTAACTTAAAATAATATAGGGTATATCATAAACTAACATAGATAGAATATTTTTAAAAACATAGAAATAAACCTATTTGCTATAATAAATTGTAATAGTGAATTATGTTAACTAGTAATGAAACATGATGTCTACATAGTGATATTATGATGAAATAACTTTCATTAGGTGAAATCAGTAAAATACAATGAAGTTATTTCACTTTTAAGGTCCCATAGTGATTTAACTTAGTAAATTACACCCCACTTTGGTAGTAGTGCATGCTTTATTTTTTCATGAAAATTAAAATGCACACCTTGGGTTTACATTCCATTACAATACTAAAAATTAATAAGGTTTTTATCCCTAATACCATTTAACAAACCTAGGGGTGCATTAATATGAAAATTTATTCATGACATGGGACATGTTGTTAACATGTTAAAAACATTTGAGAATTTGACCATGCACCTATGAAAAAAGACTTGCAGTTCAAATGAATAAAAAAATTCAAAGATGAAAAGGTGAAGGCATTATTGGCAAAGAACAATTCAAATTACAAAATATCAACCAATGGGAATGCTAGAGTTATTAGGAGCCACCGAAAAAAAAAAACAAATAACAAAGGTTAAAAAGTCATTTTGATGCACATTTTGCACGGATTAAACTTTGGGTTTTAAAATGTCCCTAAAAAAACAAGGAAAAAACCAACATTAACAACAACTAGTTAACTTCAAATGTATCAAATGTTTTAGGTGCATCAAAATGTATTAGAATAATGTTCATTGTGCTTATATGGCAAATGTTGCCAAACTATGTGATTCAATAAATGTGTGATATGTCTTAAAACATATCATTGACAAATGGGAGTCATTTCATGATAACTTTTATTAAGGGGTAAAAATCTCTAGACTAGTTAGTGCCATAAGCATCCTAATAATTAGTAGTTACTAGTGGTAGACTTACCATCCCTTACCAAAAGTAGTGAAGTTAGTTGGATTAAGTAGTTCATGTTAATGAGTGGTTGGGTGCAATCCACCCAATCATCTATGAGTTTTTAGGAAATGATTAATTAAGATAAAGACCTTATTTCATGGGGTCAATGTGGGTCTTGTGTGGTTTTGTGGAGAAAAAAGATTAGAAGAGGATTTGGGGGATTTTATGGGATTTGATAAGTTTGTAATTTGGAGTTGGAGTGGGAAACTCTCTTGGAAAGGTGTGTGGTGTAATAGTAGAAAGGAAGGAATAGTTTGGAAATGTATTTGTATTTATGTGTTATTTCAATGGAAAATGGTTGAAAAACCTTCATGTGTTTTGTGTAAGTTTATTCTATTGAAAATGAGGAAGGTAGCATAGTTTAAACTTGCATAATGTGTTATTAAATTTTGTATAATAATTATGTGTTTTTTCTACAAAAAATGGTAAGAATGTATGCAAGATTTTTAATCTTTATAGTAGGAAATTATTTATTACCATAGGAAGGTAACAATTAGTATATGATAGTAGGAAGGAAAAGTACTTCGAAGTTGAGCCTTTAGGGTACATGAAATTGCTCTAGATAGTTAGCAATAGTCAAAGGAGTATGTAGTGATTGTCATGACCCTAGCCTTGGGCTTGCAATGAAAGCAAAGGCATGGAAAGGTGCGGGCCAAAAATGCAACCTAGGAGTCACATTTGCACTCCCGAGAGTGAGGAAATGAACCCACACACTCCCAAATGTACTTTGGGAGTTAGAATCCCTATGGAGTTCTGAATCTTCAAAAAAATATTTTAAGGGTCAAAACTCAGTGAACAAAAGATTTTCTTATACCATTGGAAAGCTCTTGAAAGGTAGATGTCTAAAATGGGCTTGCATGACCCATTTTGAGTATTTAAAACACATGTGATGGCCGAAAAAAGGGTCGGGAGTTAAGTGCCAATTTGACTCCCGCCCATTAAAAGTCAAGAATCGCCTTGAAATAAATGCGTGAAGGTGGCGTGCAATATATTGTTGAAAAGATCTTGACGAAGGCTACAACTTTTCTTTGGACTTCACTTCAATCGAAGGTTTAAAAAAAATTATGGCCTTCCAAAGTGTCGGGAGTCCCAATTTTGGGAATTCCCAACTTGGGAGTCCCAAGACAAAATGACATTTGGATGTAGCCCCCATGGCTAATCATATAGAATACTATAAGGGGGAAGGTGGTGGCTTCCTTTAAGTCCGAGCCATGGTGAGTTTTATGAGTTCGTGTATGTCCATGGCTTGTTTGTGCACCAAAAGTGTTCTAACCACACACTAACCAACTTATTGTTTGGTTTGTGTAAATATGTGTGAATAATTGACTCGCTTGTCACTTGTCCTAGTCCCCATCCCAAAATTCCAACATGCCCCTCAATCCCAAAGTGCAGCAAGTTAAAAAGCGTGCCCCAATTCCTTCTTTTGTTATTTTCACTTTTGAATTCACATTTGAATTTTTTAAGGAGTGTGGGGTGCATTAGTGACTATAGATGGTAAGCAATGACAAGAAGGCTTTTCAAAGGATTGCAGAAAATAAGCAACGCTCCTAGAGGGTCTACATGCTTTGGGAAGGTTGGATAATAGTCATGGAAGGCCTGCAAACCCACTAGACCCCATTCTAATGCATTGAAGGTATTGTAAGAACTTAAAGGGTAGTAATTACCCAAACCTTTGTATTTTGTTTGTTTGTTGTTTGTATTTTTTCTTTTATATGCCACTAAAATGGTTTATAGTTAGGATGGTAGGTCTATCCTTAGATGACAGACCTTCCCATCTTTTTTTTAATTTGCATGAACTTTAAACTATTACTTGAATAGTTATAATAGAATACGCAAATGAGAGTGGTTCTATTTTGGAGTAAGAAGGAGTTGACTTTGTTCCCCCACCCTTATTTCCTTGAGGAAGGTAATGTTTGAGGGCTGCATTTTCACCCGTTTACAACTTCCAACCTATGATTGGATGTAATTGGAAGGTTGATACCATATTGAACCACACAATTCATGTAATTGGAAAATGTGACATTGAAATGGTAGTCTATAGTCTTTAAAGATGTATTATTTGTGCATGAAACATAATTTTTTTTCTATTTAGAATATTGCTTGTAATGATGTGATTTTTTTTGCAAGCACAAAAATGATTTTTTTTTCATTTGTCTAGGAGAAGTGAGCATGGAATCAACTTTACATAACATGACATGTATAAATTGCACATAAAAGTTCATTTTCAAGGTCAAGCTAATTATTCTCAAAGTTTTGAGACGTGGCATAATTTGTTGGTCATGTTCATAAACAAATGATTGAAAAAATGGATGTGACATGAATGGTTAATGATTTCAAAATTTGTGGCAGCATAACCAACATTAATTTTAGGGTGTGCATATGAAAACATCAAGAAACATGATATGGTATTGGAATCTTGCCAACAAATTGTGGTAAAGAGTAAAATAATGGAAAATTTCATAAGTTATTTAAGGAAGAAGGCATAAGTCAAAAGATGAAAATAGTTTACACCCCATATCAAAATGGTGTTAATGAACATGAAACCAAAACTATAATGGAAGCAATGTGACGTGTGTTATTTCATGTTCATATACCAATTTTTTGTGTGTAGAAGTTGTTCATATTATTGCATATTTTCTTATTTTCAAAAACATCGTACATTATTGGATGATATAACACCATATGAAGCATGGATATGGGGTGAAAAAAACACAATATGGTAGGCCCAAAGTATCATAATATACACCTCCCAAAATGTGTCGCATTTAATTTTGGGTTTCATTTTTGGACATTTAAGCTATATATTTCAATTTTCATAAAGTTAATGCTATTTAATATTATTTGAAAAAATATTGAAAGATTAAATTCAAAGAATCATGGGTATATTTATGGTATACACAATATAATCAAATTCATTTCTTGTTTTAAACTACACTTGTGTCTTAATTATATTAATCATTCAAAAATCATTTGAAATCAAAATTTTAAAAATGGCCCACTTCACATTCTTGTCATCTTTCATTTGAAATTTGATTGTTTTTTCAAAATTTAATTTACCACATCCTTATGATCAATGTAAAACCCATTTGTGATATCATAATTATCAATTTTACACATGGTTCACAAACTTGGTTTAATCATATAGAATCAAAATGTTTAACAAATCATATACATTTCATAAATTTTTTTGAATATTTTTGAAGTATATTTTCAGTTTTTAGTAGATTGTTACATACGTTGTTTTACATACATATATTTTAACATCACATCATATGAAATAAAAAAGTGTAATTTGTTTAACATTTTACTTTTTTGTATTTTAACCTACCAAAATACATAATATGTAAGCACATTGTGAAAATATTTATCACTGATGACATGGTGGAAGTTCAAACATGGGCACCCTTTTAAAATAATACAATGTGAAGGTGCAATTGGGATAACATGAACCACACCCGCCTACTTCCAAAATTGCTTTTGGGGGAATATTTAAAATTTAAAAAAAAAAAATTCTTCAAAAACATTTTCAAAATTAAATTTTCTTAAAATATTATTATGTCAAGGTTTATGTAAAAGATTTCAACATATATGTAATTTTCAAAAGTTTTGAAATGTATTTATCAAAATTTTAATGTTAGAAAACATGTGTTACAATTTTTAATGAATGTTTTTGAATTTTTTTATTCATCGGATGTTTTTAAAATTAATTCACATGTTCCGATGATATATTATGAACCTTACTATATAAAAAAATCTTATATTTTCAACACTAAATTAAATTACCACTTCTAAAGGTGAAAAACTAAGCACCCGTTACACTTGTTATGGCTTATGTTAATGTAACTACACCCCATGACTACATTATTAACCTTGGGCTGTAATGTGTTTTCACCTTGCAATTCAATCTTTCTATTGGCCACACCAAAATATTTGGGTGCAATGCCTAGGCACATGTTACAACAAAATGACACGAATTAGCCCAAAAGAATAAGAAGTGCAAGTTCTTTGCATATGATGAAACCACAATGATGAAGCCACAAAGGGCTATTATTGTTGGGATCCAAAAGGCAAAATAATAGTCATAAATAGAAATATTATTTTTCATAAAACAAAAATTTATAATATTATTATTTTGGCCACAATGTTAACAACAAAAACATCTTCTTACGGGGTCAAAACAAGTTAAACCTAGTTCAAAAATGGCATTTGAAAGTTCACATTTTACACTAGTAAAAATTGTTACAATGTGACATTTTGTAGACAATGCCATCCAACATGCACTCCCATATGCTTTTGGCCAAAAATGCTAGTAAACCACCCTATAAATATCAAAAGATAGGTGATTGATCAAAACATCCATGTGAGTTTTAAATTTTGAGTCTGAAATGCATTTTCAATGACTATAAATGAAGCTATTTCATTAGTAGGAAAAGGCCAAAAATGTAAGCAATTGATTTGTGACTACATGCAATTAATTATTGCTTGCAACTAAACTTGATTATTTTTGTAACTAGAAATCACATTATACAATTTTTGGTCACATTTGCAACTACTAACTTCTTTAGATTCTTCCAATGGGATGATTTTTTGCACCATTTTCATCTTAGAATGGCCTTGTTTGGCCCATTAGTTGCAAAAGTGACCAAAAATGCTAATTATTAGTTATGTATACATTACATTATATCATGTATTTAATTAATTTTGAACTTTTGAAAAGTTCAAAATTAACAATTGACCATTTGGAAGTTGAAAAATAAAAGAGAAACTTTCATTTGGGGGCCACCAAATTATGCAACAATACATGTTAATAATGTTTTGCCTCACTAGATGATCCAACAAATAGATATTAATGATGTTTTGTTTCAAATTTGATCCCAACCATTAGGTTAGAAAAAATCTAGAATTGATAATTTAATCCAGAATGAACTAAATACATGTTTTATGTATGTTTATACTTTTGTAAGTTATGTGTTTTATGTTATGGTATAAAGTAATAATTATGTATAGTAGGCCTTTTGTATACATTATTTATTTTACATTTGCTAAGGTATGTATTAGTGTTGTTTTCATGGTTTAGTTGAACTTGGTTTCAAAAATTATTAAAATATATTAGTCTTTCATTAGGGTATATGTATGGGTCGCAATAAATTAATCATACATAAATGTGTACATATATAGACAAGCTTATCCAACTTTAATTAAACTTAGAAAAATTATTATTTTGTGTTATTATTATCATTGAATATTGATTAATATAGTAATTAAATTTAAAATAAGTGACATAATAAAAAAGATATTTAGTCTCGTTAAGCTACATTCTAGTTAAAATATTAATCCAATAATAATGATAATTATTATTATTTATTTGAGTTCATAATTTATTGAAAGTAATTGTAAATTATAAATTACTTTCAATTTTAATTTGTAAAATTATGATTCATTAATATGTTAATATTATATTGAACAATAATATAAAAATTACAATATTAAAAATAATTCTTGTAATTATAATAAATATAGTGTTAAAATTAATAGGTAAGAATAAATAATTAAAATAATTATAGTTAATAGAATATTATAATTAATAAATAATAAATTTGATACTTTAATTTTTTTTAATAATTAAGTTATTTAATATTCAATAATAATATAATTGGTTTCTTAATTATGTAATTATGTAATTAATAAATTATTAATAAATTAGTTAATTAACTAGGTTTTTAATTAACTAATTAGTTAGTTAAGTAGTTAACTAATTTATTATTCACTTACCTGGTTAATTACATAGTCTATAAAGGTAAAAATTAAAATGAAAGATCTATGGTATAATCTTTTAGTTGGATGTAGTTTGTCATTAAATTTTTAGTGGCAAACTAGTTTGCAATTTCAAAATTTATCCAATATGTTTTATCTTCCATTGCCATCTTGGAAACTATATAAATGAGGCAGCTACTTTTACATTTTCATATTAGAAAACATGGGCCATATGGGATGAACCAATCAAAAAAGACTTAACCCAAAATAAAATAATAATATTTATGTACATAACCCTAATTTATCTATTACTCTAATTAACTTATTTGCCTACCTACTTAGGTATACATCTACCTTAGGTAGTTAAATAGGTAGGTGTGTAAACTAATTATATAGGTAGGTAGATCATTGGCACTATTTAATGATTACCTTGTGGCACCAAAATGAGATGCTACATGTGCAAATCAAAGTTGAACAGTTGAAACATATTTAGATTTTTGAAAAAAAATCAAACATTATTAAAATCTAATAAAAATCTAAATGTGCCACATGGAATTATCCTATTAATCAATCGCCCTAAATTGTGGGCATTGGCCACACAATTGAAATAATCTGAATTTAAAAATTAACAATTTGGATTAAGTTTGGTTTATTTATTAATTTGAAAAAAACTTGTGGTTAAATAATTGCAATGTGTCACATCTAGGGAGCAATTCATGGTGTGATTTTGAATGTCATCAAAATAGTCACATGGTTAATCATTGCAATGAATTTGCAAATCAATGATTAGTTTTTAATTGTAATTACCACATTCGACTACTACATGGCCTGATCACCTTGGACAAGTTGCATAAAACTTTAATCATAAAAGACAATATGTTGCACCAAGTCATAATGGCAGTCACATGAAAATGCAAGGTGAAAGCGTGAAAAGGTGGACAATTTGACTATCACACTTATAATTTTTTTGGAGTACATACAAACATAAAATTTAAAGCCATATTCAAAATTAACATTGTCAAGTTTTTAGTTATTCATGTTGTTATAGACTTTAATGGGAATCATCATAAATTTTTTGGATGAATTCTAAGAAGATTATGGATTTGTAATGGACTTTTGAAATGACAACACTACATTTGTTACATGGAAAAAATGAAAAATGTGAACTCAAAAATATGTCAAAGTAGTGTCAAAAAAAATTTTAAAAATAAAGTACCATCAAATGAAGAATTTATTGATGAAATGCATTGAAACTTTCTTTATATATAGAAACTTTCAATGATGTGATTGTTGTAAATTTTTAACCTTAAAAGTCCATTTCACAATAAAGATTTTAAATTTTTGCATGGATTTTTTTGATCAATCACATGTTTAGGGATATTCATAGGTTGGCTTATTAATATTTAAGATCAAAATCATAAGAAATAATTATAGGATTTATGGTTTGATTATTGTTAAAATTACAAAAAAATTCACTAGTGTTAGATTATGGATTCTCAAATGCCACTTTTGAACCACTTAATCATCCTTTCACCTTGCAACTCATATGAACTTTTCACCCATCCAAATCAATTTACGTGGCAATGTCATTTTGCGATTGATTTTACAACTAAACAATGTAATTTCATTATTATTATTATTATTTAAAAATAATGATTTAGATATTTTTTAAAATCATTATATATATAATTGATAATTTCATTAATTTCAACCTATTTTGTGTTGACATGTGTCATCACCTAGGTTAGGCTTTGTAAAATCTAATTTAAATTATTAAGTAGGCCACTTATATATTGTGCCTATTTAAACACATTTAATAGGCACCTAACTTATGTTGGCCATGTAGGTAGGGAATATTCGATCAAGACCCCATTGTTGACCACAACCGATTCATGTCATTGGTGGGAATTGACCTTTGAACCCCAAGGATGGAGATCAATTCTTTTATTGCCCAGCCAAACCCACTTGTTGTAACAAAATTGTTGTGTGAATTTTATTTAACCTATTTCATTTAGACATTGCACAAAACATCATTTTTATATTTGATATCTTATTAAGATTTTGTCCTAATGACAATATTAAAGTTTAATCTTCTAGGTTTTTTAATAATGTACACAAATGTTTTTTTCCTTTTTAAAAATATAAATTGATTTAAAAAAAAAGAAATTTGGATTTGTTATTGAATACCATTTTGATAACCATTCCTTGGTGCAAATAAATTCAAGTGCATGGTTTATAAATGAATAATATAATAACAAATAAAACTACATCTTTCATATTTTAAACCTTCATTTGATTCTAAAAATTATATTATAATTTTTTTTATATGTCACAATTTTAACAATAGAATTTAATTTGGATGTGTGATATATAATTATAAATGGATCATACATAAATTATAATAATAAATAATAAATTTTATTCTTATATTAACTAATAGCCATATAATTTCTGATGTAAAAGATTAATTTACATAATTTATTCTAAATTTAAAATGTATTTTATGCCACATAATTATTTTTTTACAAAACTATAATTAAAAATTTTTTTTTACACATATAATATCTTAACTTTTACTTAAAATTATGTTTGTTTTTCTATTGAAATTCATTTAGGGATTTTTTACGTTTTTGGCTATAAGCCAAAATATTGATACACAATGATGTATGAATGTGAAAATTCCCCACCATCACATGAATTATTTTAAATTGGACCATTTAATTTTCCTCAGTTAAACTTGTTTCAAGTTAATATTATTTATAGAAAGTAGCCCCATGAAAGTCTTGGAATCCTTTTTCTTTTTTTTGGAACCCTAACCATGAATAAGCCCATTTGATTTAAAAGTTTATATCATAAAATTTTGTGTATAATATATCATAACTGTAACAAGAAAATGTAATTTAAATGTATGATAAATAATATATTCATTATATATTGTTTATAAATGCATCATATATTATTCCTACTACCTAAACTATTCAACAAATAACATTGCCTACCTAATTGAGTAATTAATTTTTAAAAATCACATATCAACATGATAAAATACCTACTATTTAACCACATGTTACTTATTGTCTAGCCCTATTTACTACTTACTACATACAAATCAATGGATGCCTTAATAAATGGATGACAAATATGTATTTTTTGCACCTAACTACCAATTATGAAGAACCCTATAAATCTAGAAATTTCAAAATGGTCAATTTCTACCAGTAATTGCCATGGGTCCTTTGAAATTTTTATAAGCCCACCAAACCTTACTACACATTTAATGGCTAATTCTTGGAGAAAGTCAAAGGACAAAAATTAGACCACTAAATCTAACCATTTCATTGGCCAACTCATATTTTTTTCACACTTAATTACATGTACATTTGTAATTAAGATTTATAATCACAAATCAAGTTGAAAGGATGCCATGTGGTGTCCAATGGCCTATGAACTAATTTCCAAATTGTAAAAACAACTACATTTTCATCTAAATTGACATTAGTCGCAAGTGTCAATCGCATATGTAATTACAAACCACCTTGTAATAATTTATGTAGCTATAAATTGTTTTTATTAGTGCCATAGAAAACAATTACATCTATAGTTGCAAAAATGGTCGATTTGGACATAAGTTGCAGACACATGGGTTGGAATGGACAAGATTCCTTGTAGTAAATTCTGATAGGTATATAATGAATGAAATCATATACATATATATTTAAGTTCATCCATAATTTGATGGTGTAGTCATGATGTTGTGTCATTTGTGATTAATGGTTGGTTGTGACTTATCTCAAGTGACTAAGGGGATTTTTGTCCCAAATTGTTGTTTGTGACTAAAATCTAGTCACAAACCCTAGTTGCAAATTTGGGTTTTTCTTATATTTTTTTTGTAAATTAATTTTAAAAATAAATTTTTTTCAAGTATTAGGAGAGTTTGAATATATCTTACTTTTACACCCCTTTTTTGGTGTGTGTGGGATTATTTTTTAATTCAAATTTTAACATTACTAGGTAATATTTTTTGAATCCACATGTGAATTTAATATGCATGACAAAAATAATGTTATTAATCTAAAATTCCACTATGAGTCCATTCTATTATTTATAAATCATTGAAATTTTCCAATATGATTTTTGTTAAAGTCTATTACAAGATGGATACTTAAAATTTTGATATTGTTAATGTTGAATATGACTTTACATTTTTAGTTTATTTATTTGATCTAAATAAACTATGATTTTGACAATCCAACTACTTATGCTTTCATTAAACAATTTGTGTTGCTTGAAATACTTGAATAATCCCAAGTTCCATTCATTTTGTCTCAAGTGACACAAAATGTATCTCAATTTAAGAATGGTTCACAATTTGAACCTTTGTTACAAGATAGTGGCATCAACCAAATGTCAACCTTTAATAATAATGCACTTGGAATAGAATAACAATGAATTTTGACGTTCTCTTTGGTCTGGAAACAATGGGATTTGTCAATTCTACTAGTCCTATTGTAGTAAAAATACTGGGTCTAATCAACTTTGGTGATTTAGTTGATGGTACCTTACCATCAAAATTTTTACATGTCCAACCATACTACCCAATGATGCAATTTGATCAAGAAATGCCCTAGATCATTATGATGGTTGGATTTATCCAACTCATGCTTGTATAGTTGGTCAAAACACACTAATAGGAGCCAACATGATTATTTTAAAAAAAGATTGTAAATCTTTTTTAGTCATTTTCACTTCTCCATATAAAAGCATCTTTGAATGAAATCTTTTGTAACTTGTTCTTAAAAATACCTATAGTTGCCTCAATATATCATATGTTCTGTGTTAGTCATTATTGAACAAATGTGAAATTTTCAAAGAGTGCAATTTTTTTGTTCCTTGTTTAAAAAAATCATTATTTCAAATTATTTTGAAATATGTTAACTACTTGAGGTTTTAATTTCTTGTATCATAAGCTACAAGTTTGTTTTATATGTCATATATGTACATTACACCCCAATTATATGTGGTAAATAACTTTTGAAATTGTAAAATATTGAAACATGCTTTGAATTTTTGAAACTTTCAAATTTCATAACTTTCAAATTTGAGTGCTTTTTGAACATTGCATGGGTAGAACGTTATTATCATTTTAATTTTTCTACCAAAATTTTTATATTATTAAAAATCTTTTCTCTGAATCCTTTGCAAAATTGAATACTTCTAATGCAATTGTTGTTCAAGTTAAAAAATCTATTATTGAAACCAAAACTTGGAATTTTAAATTTGTGTTCCTTAATATTCATATGAACAATTTATAACAACTTGGAATGATTACCACAACTTTAAAATGTTTTTTAAAAACATGTATATTATATACTATAGTATGAAAATTTCAAGGACTCCCAACTCCCTTATTGGCTCCAAAATTAACATTCAATTGGATGGGATGAACCAAATTTATAGGAGGGTTATCATTTCCATTTCAAAACAACACATGAACATTTTTTCCATTACCAACAAATCATAAACTAGTATATTACAAATGGGTGTACAAATTGAAACACAATGCAAATGGCATTATTGACCAATACAAGGTTCATTTGGTTTTACTCAAAAAACCAGAATTGATTAACTTACTTATGTTCTAATAGCAATATGGTTTGATTCAATCTACATTTTTTTTTTTCCTAGTGTTACTACATGAATCATGGAGATGATGCAATTTGACATCAAAACATCATTTCTTTATGGTTCCATTCATGAAAACATTTATATGGACCAACCTATTGGGTTCACAAGCAAGCAATATCCAACATAATATTACCATTTGCGGAAGGTTGTATATAATTTGAAGCAAATTTCAAAAATGTAGATTGAATTTGATTTGATTCATTCCTCACCACACACAACTTTATGTCAACAATAATAGACCCATGTGTTTATGTTTTCAAGAGTAAACCATTACTCATAATCATCATTTTTGTTCATGATGGTTTAGTTTGTCCTATTGATATTTCATAGATTGAACAAGTTCTTAGACACATGAATGAGATTTTCATTACAAGAACTTGCCAAAAGTTTAAATGTTGGTCTTTGGTTAATTCAAGATTGATTGAAGGGGATCATTACACTTGATCAAGAAGTTTATATCAACAAAATGATTAAATAATATTCATTTCCAAATGTTATTCCAATTTTTTTACCAATGGGCCTTCATGTTCAATTTTACTAATATGATGTCCATCATGTGGAATGTAATTTTGGTGAAAACACATTAAGCCCCCCAAAAATTGTAATCACAAGTATAATTTTTTATGATTTTTATTTTTTAAAAATAACATATGGACATCACACCTTGCATTATTTTTTCTTGTTTTAAGTATATTTGATTAGTTTTAGACTTAAGCTAATTAATGACTTAAAAATTCAACAAACATTGAAAAACCTAAACACATGGAGTATGTGACAAATAATATTTGGCAGAAAGTTTGAAAATTTGCATAATTTACTTCAAAACTAAGGTTAAATATGGAAGTTTTGGGTGAATTTTTTTAATGGTGAATGATATTGATATACATCAATTAAATCTAAGACCATTTTAAAATTAAAAGTTTTTGGATGAAATTCCATGAAAAAAATGTGGTTTTTTTGCATTTCATGCATAATAATTTCTTCTTTTTAGGAAAAGACCACTAACATATGAAAAAGAAGAGATTTTATGGATGGAAAATAAATTATTATTATTATTATTTTTGGTTTAGTAATGTTTTATGAATCACAAATATGAGGCCTCTTGGCTATCAAAAAATTGTAAGTTATATATTCTATATACATTGATTTTATTCAATTCTCTTCATCTAATTGTTGAATCAAGATTAATTTTGGTTCAAAGTGAATTTAAAATGTTATCGTACAAATTTTAACATGTTTTGCTTGTGGTTAGGATAACTAAAGGATACCATCAAGATTTTAACTTACTATGTATTATGATACTTGTTATACATCACTTTTTTTGGTGAAAATTGGTTCACTTTTAATGCGATTTCATCATTTTCCTTGTGAAAAACTAATGTTGTCTACTATTTGTTAACATTGGAACAAGACCAATATTACATGTTAGTTGTGTAATGATTGTTTTTGCAAATATAAACAAATCACATTGTGGTGCATTTAAATACATCTTGAGATACCTCAAAGGAATTAGCACAATGTGATTGCACTATGGTGGATCTTCCACATAAAACACTTTCATAACTTTATGTGACATAAATTATGTAGTAAACCTGAATGGTAGAAAATTTCACACATCTTGTATTAATGTTCAACAATGGACATGTGTTATTTGGGACAATTGTAACAAATTGATGTTATATGGACTACCATTCACCTTGAATATGTCACAATGTATAATGCCAACATTGAAATTGTTTGATTGCAATATTTATTACTTGTGACTTTGATTTCATGTGCAAGAATGTCTTCCTTGACTTTGTAGTAATAATCAAGGTTCTTTCAAGCTTGTTATTAATCCAAAATTTCATAAATGTACAAAACATTTTGATCAAATTGCATATCATTCTAGATTATAAAAAAAATTGAATCATGCTTATTACCTATGTTTCTACTCATGATCCAATTGTAGATATCTTCACCAAAGGCATTGCAATAGATAAATTTTAGTAGTTTCAAACAATGCTTGGTCTTGACACTCCACTAACTAATGAAATAAGGGGAGGTTATTAATTTTTTCACTATTCATTGAGTGGGCGTATTGGAATTTATGACTTCAATTTATGACCTACTTACTCCTAGTTCATAGTGAAAAGATATGAATTATTTTACTAGTTCTCTTGGTCTTGTTTTATTTTTTTGTGGTCTTGTTTTTTTGCTCTAGTATGTGTGTTAATTTGGGTTTTTTGAAAATTCTTATTGGTTTTACAATTGTAGCATTCATGTTAGCAATGACACTCAAGAAAAAAATTATATATAAAAATGAAAAACATAGTTATGTACAAATTATAAGATTTTTCCATGTTCATTTGTGTTGATTGTTTATTGTTGACAATAAACACAACACCAAAAAAAAAAAAACCTTGGAAAAACCAAGAAACTTTAAAAAAACAAGAAATATACATAAGTCGAGCAAAACAAGTATAAGCTTTGCAACATGCATATTTGCAATGTGAAAAGAAACACAAAGTGCATTGATAGAAACAAAGAAATTAAACACAAATGCAAATCCAAAGAAACTAAACATATATGGGATGAGTAACATTGACAACTCTAATCCCTACCTATAACCTACAACTAAGACCCAACCCTTGCCAAGAGCCCTCATGACCCGTCATGTCGGGTCTTATTCTAGATCCAACCAACCTTGGGTTTCTTGAGTTAGGTCAAATAGTTCTTCGTGCTTCATATGCTGTTTGTATCCAGATTTGGCTAAATCTTCCTAACAACAATCCCCCATTTTTCCACATGTTCTTATGGACAATGGCCACTTTGACCACATTAAACAAATCCTAGAAAATAGATTAAATTGGAGATGATGAAAATGGTAATCCATAACTTGCTCAAAAACTTTGCAAGTTCCAATTTCATCAATGTTGTAATAACTAATTGGATGCCCTTTACATGTTGGAGTTCCATGAATGTATTTGTACATTCTTCCAGTCATTCTATGTGTTTTTTGAGATATATTATGTGGTGTATGCCAAGGGACAATTCATTGTCAACAAAAGTCCACCATTTGCTTTTGTACCTTCTTCCATGGCCAGAAAAGGAGGCTTGCAACCTATTGAACTAGATTTTGAAACTACCCTTTATTAATACCATATTTACAAAGAACAACCTTTCACATATGTCCTTGGATATTGCTAAGTTTTTAATGCATTTGAGACTTCCAAATCATGTGGGGGGAATCCCAAATAGGAAAGGATCCATAGATAAACATTGTGGTGTTTAGCCCACTCCAAGAATTTTAATGATTTCATTTCATTTTTTGGGAAATTTGGAGCTTTTTTTTAATTTCAGGTGTCCATGTTGATGGGAACATTTGAATTTTTTAATCATTTTTCTTTCTCTACCTGTCTTGTTAAGAACAAAAGGTTATTGAGGCTGATTAATGTGTGATTTTATCCTATACATTCACTTTAGCCCAAACGTTGATGATTGTACCTTATAAGACTGCAAAACTTGGAAGAAAAATTATTATTGTGATCAATTGGTAATGTGAGGACTTTATGTACACCTTAGATTTATAATTTCACATGTGTAGCTCTTTGTGTTAAATGTTTATTGGTAGTCAATAGTAATATGCACATGTCAGTATTGTCTGAATGTTAAATAATTGTCTTGTTGGAATGAATTTTAAGGTCAACTTGTATAAGGAATATCAGGTTTTGTTACAATGGAATTGATTAAAAAGAAAGGGGACCCAAGTTCCTAACTAGAAGGAGTAAGCTCAAAATATTTTTCATCAATACTTTATTCATCCATCATCAACATACAATCATCCATGTCCAACCTTTTGCATTATTGGTTTTGATTATTTATTGTTTTCAGCATGTTCATGCCTCATGCTTTAACATTTCATTTCCTGCTGGTACGCTAACACTCATCTCACAACAATTGTTCTGAACATCATGTTATTAGGGAGGTAATATCTCCATAAAGACTACAAAATAAGGAAAGACAACCTTCTTTTTCAGGCAAGTAACTCATGGGGTGTTTATACATTAAAACAAGAGTTTTGACAACAAGGTATGTATGTGCTACTACAATTTTTATAGACCAAATGCAGTAGGGAATTTACCAGATAGCGGAAGAAGCCAGCGCCTTGCCAAGACTCACCTCCTCATCTGCCACTGTCCCACACCAACCTCACACCTTCTTTTGTTTTGGTCATCAAGTAGCTCTTATCTAGTTGCTAAAGATCCACCGGACTTAGAATCAACACCTTATTCATGTGGTATATCATATCTATGCAAACACAATGGGGGAAAGTACTTTGAGAGAGGCTGTTGTGTGCTGACATTTGTGTCATGACAATAACAATTAATTTTCTCCATGTTCCAACTTCCCACAATTGACTGCGTGACTGACGGAATATTATTAATCGCTAGACTAGTAATTGGTTTCTGTGTTTTTTTATAAAGCTCAATTTTGATTTATTTTACGTTTGCAAGCAGTGGTGGAAATTGTGGTTTGGGATGAGATGGTAGCGAAGTCTGGCCCCCACACTTTGGGAAAGTCCTCAACCCACGGGCGTTTATCCACTCTAATGCATGAGGACTCAGGAGAACCGTATCAGGAACCTAAATCTGTGTAGCTCAGGAGGTCTAAGAAGGGGAGGGTTCCTATGTAGGGATTTTAAGCCAATGGATTTTATGGATGTAAATAGGCATAAAATCCTTCCCACTCCTTAATGAGCATATACAAGATTCCTTCACTTTTTTAGAGGTATATTCAGAGATGTTAGGTGGTCCCGAATGCACTAAGAAAGTTCTCAAAGTGCTTCATGTGGTTTGTAAAATTTTCCCATGATGCTTGACAAGTAGATTCTGCTAAGTATCACATGAAAAGTTGAAAAAGGAGGGCATGTGTTTCAAATAATGAAATACCCATAGGGGCAGGTGTGTCATTTTTCAAAACACTCACCCTTTGTGGACAAAAAGTTCCCATGAGGAATGTGCCCTCCACCTATACTAAAAACTAATCCTACAAGGTCTTCACTTGTTCTTAGGCATATCCTTGAATAGAACACCAAATACTTGAACCTCAACCTCAGGCACCTAACCAAGGGTTTGATAGCAACATCGTGGCCTTTTTGAGGGTAAAGTTCCAGGGTGAGGACATTCTCAAAACACGGGGCCTAAGACAAAGCAGAAGCTAAATCTGGCCTTGCATTTTGGGAATGTCCCCCATCTTTGGGCCTTATGTGTAGTGTAAAAGCATGGGTAGAAAATTTCTACAGTGTGTATCTAGCACATTATCTAGAGGCCCCTTTCCTCTGCAAAGGGTGGGGAGTTTCAGAAAGCAAAATGCCCACTAGAGTGAGCATTTAGATTTCTTAATTTTAATTTTAATTTAGTTTTTCTCTCATGATGCCTGTTGGATACACTCAGGTTATCATAAGATTTTTTTTAAAATTCTTAAATTTTTTTCTGCCCATGCGTTACATCATGATGGAATTACTAAGGAGTGGGCTGCTCCCTGAGGAAGGTTCTTATGGAACTGTATGCCTGTAATATGCATACTTGGAGAATGCATATTAAATAACTAGGTATAATAGCTACATATATAATAACTCTATAAAGGTGCATTCACACTTGGTGTTAGGTACTCTAGTGTTGAGTCCCCTAACACCATGCTAGTCATGTAGGACTTACACCTACTTACCACGAACATTTTATGTTAAGTTAACATTCACTTAACATTAAGCTATCACCCATTTATCATTGGGTGCCACCTAGGTTGCCACCTAGATATTCATTTAACACTGACTTAACATCAAGTGTGAATGCCCCATAAGTGGTGTAAGAAAAAATTGAGATCAGTGCTACGATTAAATCTTTGAAAAGTCCAAATAACTGCTTTTAATTGCAAAAAAGAAAAGAAATGGGAACCTAAATTGTTGAACTGGAAGTCTTGAGGTGTATGAAATTTGAATATGGTATTTGATGGAACTTCGTTTGTGTACACATACCAGGTTGGGGATGTAAAAAACAACCTATCTTTGCTAGTTTTGTGGTGGAGTTGAACTTGTCCTGCAGCTAGATCAATGTTTCCTCGCATCTAGAGTCTCTACAGTCAATTTGATTATGAGGTTGAAATCACTTGTAGTTGTCACTGATGTTCAATTTGGGACCTTCAATGACACAAAGGCTTCCAATACATTGATTGCACCTAAACAGCATTTACTGAACATTTCAAATATATGACTACGTTGACAACTTTTAACACCCATCTAGAATCTAGATTGATGGTTTGGTTTTTGACAACCTGAAAAGAAGGCTGAAGTTTCATGAACAAATCATGAGATTATTAAAATCTCACCTAGAGAAATGAAACAGCAAGGCTATACATTAAAGAATTCGTAAAGTCACCTTGAGTCTCGCACTGTGTTACGCCCTGTATTTTGATTTTCATCTTGAGTCTGGCGCATTCATAAAGTCACCCCGAGTTAGAGGATTTTGGGAAAACACAGGGTGAGTCAGGGTTTTACTGCATTGACAGTCCAATTTTTGGACAGTGAATTAATTGAGCATTGGGGGAGCTGGGGGCGTGGGGGTGGTAGGGTTATTTCATGAACTCATAA
>Ga0209611_10003778_pt1 | contig 26100 bp, 15 predicted proteins | sample S1TSphgellanicum_3_FD_187693 | JGI IMG/M metagenome (GOLD analysis project Ga0209611, IMG submission 187693) | Host-associated microbial communities from peat moss isolated from Minnesota, USA - S1T2_Fc - Sphagnum magellanicum MG (SPAdes) (version 2) | ecosystem: Host-associated > Plants > Peat...
TTTCATTCTTTCCTTTCATGGTTTTTGAGTGCACATAGAACCTTCAAGCTTTGTTACTTGTTGCAAGCCATAGTTTTGTGATTGTAGCAATTGAAGCATACAACCTTTGTAATCTTCTTGTTAGTTAATACAATTGTTCCATTTCATGAACCTTGAAGCTTTCATTTCTTGCTTGTTTTCAAGTTATTTCCAATAGTATTATCATTTTCTAAGTTTCATGATATCTTGGAGTGGAATCAAACAGCTCAATCTTTTGCATTAGATTGGTTATGGGTGCTCTGATGAAGGTTAATTTCTTCACAAAGCAAGTGTAAAATTAGGTTAAGACCATTGAAAACTTGTATGTGCTAATAATGCATTCAACAATAGCCTCAATTTTCTTTGGATTTGGTTGCCTCCCTTCTTTTGAAACTACAAAGCCCAAAACCAATCTATCTATGAAGGAAGGTAGTTTGTTTTGTTTTGTAGTTATGAGATCCACCGAACTGGGATGCTTCAGATGAGGAGGGGTGCATGAGCTTGAATCCATGACTTTTGGACTTGCTAGTGCAAAAGTTCTTGAATATTCACTGAAAATTAAATCAAATCGTAGCTGAACATTGAGGAGGAATTGCAATGTGCCTTTGGTGTTGTTGGAAACATCTTGATGAGCAGGATTTAATGGAATTTATTTGGTAAGATTTGGATTGAGAATGTGAGAGATATTATTTTTAAATGATTTCTGCCGCTGAAAATTCAAATAAATTCCCAAAAAACCAGGTTTTGGAAGGGAAAAATCAGTTGAGGACGTGGTAACACTTGGGCCAACGGCACAGGCCACACTAGTCCCAACTAAAATAGAAATATGCAGTTCTCAAGATGTGGAATCTTGGGCAAATATCGTGACAACATTGACAACGCTGATTTATTGTGGAATATACCATCTTGTGTAAATACGAAATTCAACCATGTGCGAATTCATTCCGTCAGGTTATAACTTTCAAGGCCATTGATTCAATGCTTAGATCAGCTCCACCCCCATCCACTACTTGGGCCTCTCGTAGTGTCACTGATCACAATCAACCTAGACTCTAGTGTGTTAATTGTTCCCCAGCGGCCAGCCCACCTATAAACATGAAAACTAGGGCAGCATAAGGTGAGAGGCTTTTGAAATGCCCCAACGTTACATATGTTCCACACATTTGATATTGCAAAAGTATTGCCTGCTTCTTTTTTCTCTAACTGCCCTTTTTCCCCTGTTCAGGATGTGTTTGGTGCTGCACAGACATTTCTTGGTGCTGCCCCCCCCCGCCCACACACACACACACATTCGTTGGGTCATATTACAAGTCCATAACAAACATAGGACTAGACACACATAGGACTAGGTGTCTGTTACAAGCCCAAAACGTGGGTTTATATGGGTCCAAAGTGTGTTATGGGCATCACCCATCTTTTTGGAGAAATAGAAATATCAGGCCAAGGGCAGATGAGGGAAACAAAGAAACAGACAGTACTTTTGTAGTGCCTGCAATAACAACTATATGCACATATAATGTTGGGGATCGAAATGCCACCACCTGGGCCACTCATTATTGTCCAGCGAATCACAAGTAGTGATTTTCATTTACTTGGCCTTAGCCAGAGCATTGTATCCTGTGCAAATATATATATAAGTCCAAACTTACAGTTAATTCTATTAATTTACCTAGTTGTAAGGTGCATAATTTTTTGGCATGTGAGCTGCTTTGATTGGCCTGTCACAACATATTGAAAGATTGACCACTCACCAAAATTGAAGTTAGCACTCACAAAATAGTATATTAAAAGTTCTTTCATTGGACCCACCTTCATAGGCAATGCGAGTTCAACTTTGGCTAGAGTTTAACTGGGATGATAGTGTGTGGTGCTATGGGGAACATCTTGGGGAACACATTGAGAACTTAAGAACACATGTTCATGGAAAACTCTTTTATAGGTCTACCTCAGTAAGCTAGCATCTCGGTGACTGGCAGTTCATTGGTTTCTTTACTCTCGCCCCCACAAACCACAAAGTCCACGAAGTTTTGCTTACACAATAAAGTTATCAGTAAAGTCAGGAAAAGACGGCACCGGAACCCCCTGTTTGGTCACATAGTGGATGAGATTTTAAAAATAGGAAGAAAAGGTTATATTGGGCTTCAAGGGGAGGCATGAAAACTCAGTTTAGCAACAAATTTGGTGCTAAACTGAGTTTGCCCTGTCCTTTCTTTTCCTGAATGGCTTTCAACCAACCAATCACTGCTGCTGCTATGTGTACTGTAGCTAGAAATGTTCTCGTGCATTAAATGCTGAGTCTCAATATTTCATACCCTGATTTAATAAAATTTCATGAGTTTGCAGACAACAGCCAGGAGGGGATGACGCATCAAATGAGGGGTGCAACTCAGGCCCAATAGGGCATGACTTTACGGATAACTCTAGTACAGACAACAGCCAGGAGGGGATGACGCATCAAATGAGGGGTGCAACTCAGGCCCAATAGGGCATGACTTTACGGATAACTCTAATACCCCCTACATCATGCCATTTGACAGCTGTGCTTCATCCATAGTACAGTTTACAGGCCTTTTTACTACCAGTGGGGCACCTACTCTTAGAAATTATTGACTTCAATTTCACGATGGGGTGCGTGGAAAGTGACTACAAACTTTCAAGTTCATCATTATTGTCATCGTGAAACCCTGCTGCTTCATTTGTGGCTTTGTGAGCAGTGTTTTTTCAACAAAAAAATTGTGATGTTGCCACATTGGTGCTCACCCGCAAGTAGATTTAGCCACATTTAGCTATGGACTGACTATGAAAGTATAATTTTTTTTGACATCCTTGTGTATCCCCACTACTTGCTTGAAAATGTGTGGAAACATGGCATTTTCTTAGAATTTTTTAATCAACTTTTTGTGATTTTTTAAACAGAAATTTGAAAAAGTAATTTTTTTTAAAAAAAATTCGCCAACTGGCAAAAATCAGCCAAAAGAAAAGGCTGCAGTGATGAGAGGACCTTTGGTCAAGAGAAAACATTCTTACAGTTCTCCCTTTGTTATTATAGAGGTAGGTTCTGAGTCAGAAGAAGGTACATCACTTGAAGAAATTTCAGAGTACTTTACAATGAGGAAGGCTTGTTGCCAAAGTGCTCAACTTTAATGCTTGGAATCCCTAAGTGACAAGAGAGAAACAGCTCAAAAGACTAAACAGCAAGACAAAGGTCCTGGCTAGGGGGCTCCTTCCCCTTGGTCCTAACTCCTCCTAAAGCATTCAGAAATTCTCTAAGTATATTTGGAGGCCACATTTCATATGTGAATATCCATCTTATCAAAGAGGAAGGAACTTGTTTCTATCTCTTAAGTAAAGCCCTAGGATGAAGGCATTCTCAAAACAAGAGGCCTAGGACGAGGCAATAGTGGAGTCCAGCCCCACAATTTTGGGAATGTCTCAACCATGGGCTTTATCTATCGCAAAGCGCAAGGCAAAATTTAGCGCTGATCGACAGTCTTCAAGCACAAGAAGCACAAGAAACTCGTTGGTCGGTTCTTTGTCACTCACTTGAAGATTGCAGAAGGATGTTCCAAGGTATTGGGTGGAATCAGTTGCATGCTGCATCTTCAAACCTTATGTTAATGTTTCTTGTGCTTATTTTCCCTGTCATCCAAGAAGCTTGTCGTCAGACATGTTGCATGAGCCTGTTACACCTAGTGAAACTATTGCTGAAATAAGATGCCTCTGAGTTTTTATCTTGGATTTTGGTGGTCATACATATGTCTTGAAGCCAGTCAGGTGCAGACATAGCTCTCCCCTCAACAAACATGTTACTATAAGCTTGACAGCAATAGGCTCTTTGTGGACTATTGCTGATTCTTTTGCAAGAGGTGTTAACCATGAAGCTTGCAGAATACAAGGAGCTAGTACGTGACATTTGTCCACTCAAGCTCTTGCTGTCTTTTAAGGGTGACCTGTAATTTCTGTGTCCTGCTGCATCCTGTGGAGTGTATACATGAAGATTTATCAGTATTCCTTGGATCTTAGCATTCCATCTGACAGCTTGACTTGAGAGTCTATTTTGCAGAAACTGAACTCGGTCACACTGAACCAAGGCCATCCACACTAACTGAAGGAGATGAATTCGGAAGATGGGTAAGCAAAGGCAGAGAAGATACGAAGAGTGACCCAAATGAAACTCTTGGCATGGGCTGTGATGCAATTCTATTGGCTATTTATGGCGTGATCCAGAGTCTTGGTACAGATGATAGGCCAGAGATACTATTGACCGCTAGTCTTTTTGTGCTTGCAGGCACATAGTGGCTTGTGATTTTTCTCCTATCTTGAAAGATGTGTTTGGTACAACAGTTTGCTAGCTCATTGGAACTGAAATTGGTGAATTTACTTCACATAACTTGAGTTTCTACATATCAGGCTCAAGGTGACAAAGTCATGGCAATGCAGAAAGCTTTGAATGTGAAAGCATGAGATTAGAATCCAGCTAGATCCAGAAAAGAAGTAATGACCAGATTCAGCAGTTTGTGGGTTTCTTTGTGATTCTGATGTGATGAATCATACTGTATGCTGCTTGTTGAAGGCTGATGTGAACTGCTGTAGAAAAACATTAGTTGAAGCTGATAATTAGAATTTGTTTCCTCAAGGTGCAGCACTCAGCTATTCCAACTCTTTCGCCATCTCTAACTGGTCAGGTACACAAACTTACTTTACCTATGTGGAAGCAGTGCCTTTGGAACCTTTTGTTTCACTTGGTTGATTCTGTATGCCACTTGGTAAGTAGATGGTTCACATCAACGCAAATATCGAATTGTGTCTGATTTCAAATTTACACATGTTCATTTGTGTTTCTTTGGTGTTTTCATGACTCTGGTTTCAACTTCTTCAAAGGATCAATGCCATGGGAGGGAGTTGGGCACATAAGAGGGCAAGCCTATTCACATTGCCCTTGAATAGTGAGGGGTCCTTGGTGATTCAATAAATTTCATTCATCTCCTGAAACAATGGTGTGATGGGAAGGACTTGTTGTGTATCTAAATTGAAAGTTAAGAAATTTTCTTTAGATGATAGAGTAGTTTGGATTGCACGCATACCTTGTAAACCCACTAGTGTCACTTTTGCTTGAAGTATCCCTTATTTAGTGTGACTTTGACCACCTTTGTGGTGACCTTAAACCTTAGATCTTGTTTTTCAAACCCTAATCTCCAAGGGATGTTGCAACTATATAATTATAATTGAACTAAACAAAGGCACTTACAACCCACTTCACAATCTACCAACCATCAATTCAATATCACTACAAATGCACAACAAATGTCATCTAACAATCATCAACTTCAAATCTAGGAAATGTCCATAATAACATAATAATGTTAGCATGGATTTTCATCTAACCCTTACCATGACAATCCAACCTTATTGTTAGGCTTTTAAAACTTCAAGCTCAAGTGGAGAACATGCATAAATTTTAGGCTTGACCAACAACTAACTTGTGGTATCCCAACCTCAAGTCACAAATTTGTTACAAAATGACAGGCCAAACCAAGTGTCATATAGGTGTCCCAACCTTGTTTAAGTTTAAATATGTGTTTCATAAACTCATTGCAAAATGGCGAGCCCAACTAAACCTAGCATTCCTTCACACCTTTCACCCTTGTAAAAGAAGTCTCAACAATAAGATTTGCAAACAAATGTTTTTAAATTATAGCACAAGTGGGAATTAACTTGTTCATACAAAACAAATCCTCGCTTTTGAAAGCTCCAACTAAAGACTTCTAATTCAATACACAAAAATTAAAATTTTAAAGGTTGATGACATGATAATCAATGTGATTTGATAGAATGGCACCCTTTTGCTTATGAATTCAAATAACATAAAAACAAAATGGGTTAATTCTTTGCATTTACTTGTTCACCCCACCTTGGTAATGGTGTTCATGCCCTGTCACAAGATGTTCTTTATAAATTCAACTCCAATATCTTAAAAAATGCCAAAACTTGATTTCATATATATGGCCCATGGTAAAATTTTAGAAGAAATTCTAATTGAATTCAAAATTGAATTTAAAAAAAATAAAATTTCACCTATTGTCATAGGGTGGAATCTATTAATTGGTATGCATTATCCAATGTTTGGTCTTGGGATGGATATTCATTGACCAAATTGATGTTTGTTTATTAACCTACTATTTAAGCTATTGGATGGATGAATAATGAACATATGAAAAAATAATGAACATCCAATTTATGGATGAAATATTTTCCCCCAGACGTATGAAATAACAAAAATCAAAATAAAAAAGGATAAGCAAGTTTTGATTAGACCTAAACCTTGCCTTATTGTGAATTTTTTCTAGAGCATAGGAGTTTAATTCATGTTCCAAACTTCCAAGTTTAGCTTTAAGTTCAAAATAATGGTGAAGATTTAAATTTTATTAATTTTCAACATGTTAACCATTCTAAGTTTAACTTAAGCTTGAAATAATGGTGAAAATGGACAAACTCTACCAATTGTCAATGCATTAGCCATTCCAATCTTAGTTTAAACTCAAAATAACAGTGAAAATTTAAATTATATTGGTTGTCAACATGTTAACAACATGTGGCAACAAAATTCACAAATCTTCATGTCGTTACACCAAGTGGGGAAACACAAATGGTGCCAAACTTGGAAAATATCATAATGATGAAATGATCTAATATTGATGGCATTGGCACATGTGACAACAATGCTTGCAACACCAAACTTCAAGTCATTGACAATGGTGATTGCATTATTGCAACACAACAATAGGGAAAACAATGGTCAACATTGGTGAATAATTATTGTGATTTATGCACAACCTCTTATGCAACATGTCGGTGACAACAATTTCAATGACCTTCAAACACAACTCAACGTTGTAATGTTGCTACACAAAGTCAATAATGATTGCAAATTGTGAACTTGTAACATTTTGAGTTCTTTTTAAGTAATGAAAGGCTAATTCAAAGAAAATGTAAACAAGGAAACGTTAGTTATTTAACTAAAACAAATTACTATGATAATCCTAGCAAATGCTACCAATAACCCATTACAAATCAATATATCATTCCAAGGTATTGAACCCTTTCTAACCTATAATTCCTCGAAGAATTTTAAATTGAAACAACAAAAAAACAACTTTCACAAAACAAATGTTTAACAAAACCACATATTTTCACAAATAAACCCAAATCATATATCACTTTTCACAAGTTCAATCCCAAATGAACAAAACCATGACCTTTGCCATAAGATTTTTTTCAATTAAAAATCATTAGGTAGTTTAAGACAAGCAATCAAACATTATTTTATTTGTGAAACCTTTAAACAAACACACAAAACATGGAAGGGTGATGTCAAGGACATCAAAATTGACTAACATTGCCATTACCAACATCATGATGGATGGATTTCATTCATTTTTCATCCACCATCAACTTTTAATTAACTTGTAATTTACGTATAATTGATTTGTAATTAAATTGTAGTTAACTCATAATTCACTTGTAATTCATTTATAGTTTTCTTGCAATTCACTTGTAGTTTATTTTTAATTCATTCATATGTGACTATTAATTCATTTGTACTTCATTCCTAGTTCATTCATAACTCATTTATACTTAAGAAACTTCTCAAGAAACTTCCTTGGATAATGGGCATATGGAAACCTCCATGGAAATTTCTTTGAACTAAGTTCCCAAAGGGGTGCAAATATAAATAAGACCCCCCATTACTTTTAGTTTGTTCAACATCGGTTTCAAGTATGATTTTGCACCAAAAGTTTGTTCATTTCATTTCATTTCCTGTTTATAGTTTCATAACCTATAAAAATAAAGTTATGTTTACACTTTTGTTTTGCATTTTTTTTGTTATTGTTTTTAATTTCCATGTTCCATTTGGAATTAAATTTAAACATGTATTTGTTATAATTTTGTTTCGATTTTTTTTTACCTTGAAAAAACCCTTTGTTTTTGTAATTTTTGTGCATGTGACAAATGCAAGAAACTCAACTTTAAAAAAATGAAATTGTTGTTTTCCCATGAAGATAATATCACACACAATATCCCCAACCTCTTTCACATTAAAACCAATTTGTTCAAACACATGGGATTATTTAAATGTAAAAATCACCCATTGGGCGATGCCCAAATAATTTTAACACACATTTTGAAAAATAATTACAACATCACATTATTTAAAAGGAATCCCAATAGACATGACTGAGTGGGATGCATTGAAAAATTGGTTTATTTAATGTAAATATTTCTAATGTTGATCATTAGATTATTAGTGATTTGTAGATCTTCTAGAATGTTGACCACCAAAAGCTCCATGTATTTCAATCCCATTACTAAATAGTGTTATCATTTGATATTCACACATAAACACATGGATCTATTTTTTACACATTCCCAAATCACTTTAAAACCAACATGGATATTAACAATAACCTAAAACAAAAAAATGTACACAAGAATGTAAAAATTATAGATTTTATTTGATTGTGAATTTGAAATTCTAATACATCCAACACTAGAGTATTCATCATCTTTATAAAAACCCACGTATTGATATGAACCTTTCATTGTCCATCATCGATGCATCTTCAACATCCATGAACTTAGAGAAAAAAGATTGTTTCCTTTCTTCACAACCCACATGAACATCATAGAACCAATTCATGTGATCAAATCAATCAAATTATCCATCTTGAGCTTGGATTGTCATAGGTTAGTGATCATTTTCAAAACGTTATATATATTTCAATTTGAAACCAAACAATCCTAAATGTTTAATGGGTTAAATAAACATGAAATTTTTTGTTAAATGTGCAACCCACTGAACTAAACCCAAATTTTCATAATCCTTATAATTTATTTGCAAACATTAAAGCATGCAAAATTCATTTTTCAATAATGAATTAAAGGCCATCATTGTTTTGAACAACTTGTCTAATAAATAAATCTTCATCTAATAATGCAAGAAACTTGGGGGGGACAACATTTGTAAAGTTCAAATTTTCATGAACATGTAAACATTGGGTTGAACATCTTCCTATCACATTCATCCATAATTAAAGAAGCAACAAAAATAAGAACTTACTTTTGAATTGCCTTCAAACTCTTGTGGCATGGGTCAAACATGATTGCCATCATGTTGTGCCCTTGACAACTAACTTTTTTTACAAAAAGGTGCTAGAACTTTAATCACATAACCTAACATGCATAACTTCATAGCTTGATGGTTTAAGTCAAAAATCTCCCCAAATCAAAAGTTGATGAAATGTTTCAAATATTAAACAAACTTTTCCTTGCATATTTTGCATCAAATTAAATGCAATAGCTAATATATCAAATGACAACCAAAGCCCATTAGACTAATTCAATATGCATTAAATTACCATGAACAATAGTGTGTTAATTAAAGTCCTTGTGATTGCCCAAGTTTGACCATTTAACACCCATTCTTACAAATGGGTTCTTTGATATCCATTAGAAATGTTAATTGCATTCATGTATACAAGAATCTTTTGAAATAAAATGACATGTGATGCAAATTTATTTTTCATTGATGTTTCAAATTTCTTTAATTATCTAATTGAACCTTAGTTGAACATGTTCCACATGTGTTTCCCTCCACTCCTTACCACATTTTCCCAATTTTTTTGTCCAAGTAATTATTTTTTATAAGGTGGTTACAAGGTAGGGTGATTCATTTTTTGTGTTAAAATGCATTTACATGCTATTAACATATCATAAAATCAATAATATGTCAAATTTGTGATTATATTCAGATTGTTAGCTTGAATATGAATACATTTATATTAAAAAATTATGACATATATGCACCAAATGTATAATATTCGAATTTTCAAATTGAAAATTAAGGATTGGTTTTCTATCTATGCCTTTTTTTAACATGCATTTTTGTGTATGGTTTTTATTTGGGATATTTTATAAGTACTCAACATATGATATATTAAAAAAATAGGAACATGGATGCAAAAAGTTTGCTAGAAAACCTTAACAAAAGAAGTAATGGACCTTTGAATCGTTTAAAATGGACCATATTTTCATAAGTCCACATCATAACCAATCTTTGGTGGATTTCAATTCATTTTTTTAACATGTATGTTAAAAAGTTTTTTAAAATGGTTAATTTTAATTCATTAACCACCATTAACTAATGATATAGCACAATAAATTTCCATTTTAACATTCTCGTGTGGACTTTTAGGGAGTGGTGTATCTATTAAGAAATCATCTAAACTTGCAATCACCATATTCAAATTCATCTCTTACAATCAAGGACAAACCTTAATGTCATTTGTGGCATATTGGGTTGTTTTAGACATAGCATGCCCCACATGTGCCCAAAAATGGAGCTATAGCAAATCTAAAAAAACGCATCCAACAACATTTTTCAATGAATTATAGTCATGGTTCTTAGGTTTGTTCCATTGTCCTTCACAAATGTAATCATTTTGTCAATAAACACAAAAAAAACCCAACAAGATGTTTCATTTGTTCAACCATTACAATACCCATTGTGCTTTCAATAATGAACAACCCCATTGTGACATGACATGATTGTTAAGAGGTATTGATGACTGAAATGATGAGAGAAAATGCATCAATACTGTCACATGATATCCACAAATCAAATGTTGTCATGCAAGTAATACATCCAACGTCCATGGTTCACAAGTTTTGTTCATAGTTTTTATAACTATGCCATATATAATTTCATTCACCAGTTGTGTCTAAAAGGCCTTTGATAGGACCTCCCCACATTGACATAACAACAAACATCTTTGAAAATTGATAATGGACATTGACATGTAACAATATGTAAATGTAGTTATTTTTTAAAACATTATAGTGTAGGATCTTGCTTACCATAAGGCATAACCAAAGGATTTCGTGATCGAATATGGGGTTGGACATTTCTTTCATCCAAATGCTTGGTGCCCACCTTTGTGATTTTTTTATTATAAAAGATCAACATTCCACTTGGTAAGTTCTTGAAAGTGATGAATGTTCCTTGTCACATGGTCATTCCAACCCATCCATGTGTGTTGTTTAAATCAATGGTGATGTTATCACTAGAATAACACACAATGCAATGCATCACTTGCACATCATAAATATTCAACTTAAATCCATCATGCCTAGTAGTGTGTTGTTTTGTTGTAGTCAACTTAATAGTTGAATTTTTCTTGTAATTGTACAACCAATGGTTACCACATGGCTATGTCTTTTGGATTGGATGTCATGACCTTTGAACCAAGGCCAATACCCTAATGACCAAGTAGGGTGGCAATTTCCTAATTTTTTTTAGAGAGTGAAAAGTGGTTGTTGCCAATTCCTTCAACCATGTTTTTCATACAAAACAAAACAAAAATCGCTACAAGTAAAAATATAAAAATACATGTTAAATTGCTTAAATTGCACTTTAAACTAAAGTTCATTTTCATAAGCTTTCTATTTAACAACTCAAAATCAAAGTTCAAAGTTGGAGTTTGTGATGTCTTTTACCAATTTCTTGAATCCTTGCAATAAGGCATTACTAATAGGTTGAATGTAAAACAATTGACCATGAAGCACTTAATAGCTACAACCATACATTCTATGTACTTTAAGTTAATAGTTGTTGTTATTTCAAACATACTTCACATGTATTTACATTTAGGAGATACATAGGGCATCCATGAACTTGGCATGCAACATATTCTCAATAAAGGTTTCATAGTTCAACAATATCCCATATCACATAATCCTACAAGTATCTCAAGGAATAATATGAAAGATTGTTTAACACAATTTTTATTTAGCACAATTATATGAATTTTCATAATCAATTAGTTGACCAATGACAAATGTTGGTCATTTTAATTGATAGGTTGATAATTGGTATGTCATTTAGCAAGAAGAACATATTTGATCTTCGAAGAAAATCCATTTGACTTTATGCAATGCAAGGTAAAACCCAACATGAAACTTGATAGGACATTTATAGTTTCAAAAATTATGCCAAATCCATCATCAAGAGTTTGACCCTTTGCAATTGGACTAACATGTTGATGCAAAACCACTTGTTAAATGCAACTAGGTTTCAAAACCATTTAAACTTGAAGATAACATGTTAACAAATAAAGTTATTGAAAGACATATTTTGCCAAATCAATTTGCACATGCCTTACACATCCAAGATTCTATCCAAAATCTGAACAAATGCAATTGAAAGATCAAGTAAGATGATTTGCTAAAATTAACAATTAGACTCAACAATTGTATCTTATTCATGTAAAACTCAAACTTGCATTGGAACTATCATAAACTTATATGACAAAATACCAAAGTAACTATTAGAGTCCAAATAATGAAGCTGCAAAAAGTTGAGCAACTTGTTCCAATAATATGAAAACATTTTTTATTAGTAATATCCCATATTTGAAGTACCTACATTGGTACTTTCACCTTCTTGAGTGAGTTTCATAAAGATTAAAATTGATCTCTAAGAAACTTCTAAATCAAGGTGGCTAAATCCAAATCTACTTAATTATTCTATGGTTTTTTTATAACAACTGCATTCAAGCTTACATGAACAATTACATAAGAATACATTTTTGTATGCAATTATAGTCCACAAGATGGATGAAAGCATGGTTATAGATTTCTTTGTGATTTGTACTTAGCAAGAAATAGTAATTCAACAATCTTGTGCAAGACTTCAAACACCCATGATACACTTTAAAATGATACCCACATTCATCATCATGGCCAACAAACCTACATTAAAAAACTATATTCCTCCTTTTCCTTACTCCTTAGCCCACTAAACTAACCTTTGAAAAACCTCATCAACAATTGCTTGTTGCTTGTATTACAAATCTCTTCACCATTAAAGTTCCAACTCAAGGATGAAGATGTGTTTTGTCTTGAAACAATGTGTGCACTAATCTATTTGTCTTCTTCTTCCTAACTTGAATCATGGAACTAAAAAGTTCTGGTAGTGCAACAAGCATAAAAAAACAACATCTATACTCCTATGGATCATGAAGAATTCCTTTCTTCTACCTCAAGCCCTAGGGTTTGCAACAAAAGAAAGAACTTATTGACAATATCATATTGCTCACAAATGTCTAGCAAGCGCTTCGTGGCAACGACAATGATCCTCTTCCTCAAACTTGTTTAAAACTTGACCTCTAATCTCGATCTTGTAACTAATTTTCACACATAATTTCTATGATTTTCACAATCTAATCAAGCTTTGGTTCTTGATTGATTTCAAATGAATTGTTGCACCCAAGTGCAACCATAATTTGTTGATGGTAATGAAAGCTTTAGTTTTTTTTAGGGTTTTAAAAAATCAATTGAAACACCCAAGGTTAGATATAGTGAGTTTTTTGGTGGCGAATTTTCACCAATTTACGAAAAATATTTTCAACAAAGAATATTATGTGAATTTTTAATTTTAAAAAAATTGCCAAAAGAACCGAATGAATCATAAAAAATGCAAAAAATGACCATAATTGCCTACAATATGAAATGTTGTTTAAAATTTTATATTTTCATATTTTGAATATCACCAAATTTGGCTAAATATACTTTTGGAATATTGACTTTTGAGCAACATTGTAAAATTGAAAAAAAAAAATTACGAGTTAAACATGACATGAGTTATGAGGGTTTTTTTTTTTCATATGGGTCTCATTAAACCATTTACATTATTGTGTAAATGAAATTGAAACAAATTTGCACAAATCTGTTTTTCTTTTGAGTGTAAGTTCAACTAATTTTGCTAAAATTTGCAAAAATTCACCAAATGTTTTATATCACAAAATTATAAATAACTTCATTAAAAAGGAAAACCCCTAATTGTGAGTGTCGTAATGGGGGCTACAGTGTTTGCTAGTTTTTTTCCTTTAGCTTTTTAAAATTGAATTTCCTTTAAAAAAAAATAGCATTCCCCCTTAAACAGAGAGAAACAACAAAACAAAGCAAAAAGATTTTTTTTAAGTGTTTAAAAGTATATGCTCTAGATATATACGAATACGTATATAGCCAATCTATACGTCTACGTCGCCTCTTCTTTCCATCTGCGCTTTCCGTTCTTTTGTTTCCCGCCAGAAATGCGGGCTCGCTCACAAGCTTGTGTCCAAAACGCTTTGAATATTGCGCCGCGCTGGCTGACTGGCCTGCACAATGCGGACGATTGTTTCATGGCTCCAGTGTTTCGCAAAGGGCATGGTGGTACGTAACTCCCCTTCTTTGCTTGCGGATGTTGTATGGTTTATCTGGTTCAACGGTTTTTTTAAATTTCCATTTTCTTTCCTTGTTGTGCTCTGTTTTCTCTTGAAGAATCCCCCGGAAGTGGACCTTGGATGACGAAGAAATGAGGTCGTAAGAAAGAAAGATGAGCCGAATGGCGGGGGGAGGGGTGGGGAGTTTGTGATTTTGATCATTGTCTGGCTTTTTTTTCTAAGAGACTTACTTTTGTTATTCGGAATTTCAGTCGTGACGGAGGTTGTGAGGAGAGTTCTTCTTCCGGCGCTCGATTCGAGGAGTCTTTGTTCACCAGCTTTTGCTGGCGGTCTCTTGTTTCCTAAAGATTGATTGACCAGGTTTGGCTTCTTCTCCTCTTGTTTTCCAAGGGTGGCTGTGAGAGTACTATATATGTATAGCAGTAGTTGATGTGATTCGATGTACCCTGATGTTTTTTTGTATACTCTCGTATACTCTCTCCACGATTAAAAGCCTTGAACAATGGAGTTGCACAAGGTAATAAGCATTTGTCTGAATTCGAGTTCAGGATCCAAGAGGGAGCACGGGATGTAATGTAGTGTTTGAAGCAGGACTTCTCCGCACTGCAGATCTGACTATGATGGAAACGATGACTTTTTTCTATTTAGGTTTTTCCTTCCTTAATGCCTTGGACTGCAGCCAAATCCTCTGTGACCAAGACTGACATTACCCGCCACCTGCTCGCCATCGGGCAGATGTGGCTGTCCTACAGACATCTCCTGTATGCCAACGGGTAATCCAAGGCTCCTTTTATTTTGCTATCATGGCCCAAGTTCCAGCAGGGGAAAGTTTGGACCATTTGCTCCAGGTGCTGAAAACCTCTCAGGCAAGCTCAATCAGCACCCAGTGTTCTTGTTGGGTCAAAGGAGTTCATGGGATTGAAGGGGTTGAATTGGAAGATCTCTTTTTCTGGTGTCAAGATGATTGCTCTACATTATGAATGTGTCCCTCTCACAGAGATCAAGTGTTTTGGAGAAGTTTGTATGCTAAATCCATTGTTCAAGAAGACATGTTGTGCAAGGAATATGAATGCAATTTTGCACATTCTTTTCAAGCAATCTGAATAAGTGTCATTAGTTTATTCAGGTGCTATCTCAGCACAGAAGTTTCTGGGATGAAATCCTGTTGCTGTTCAGTTTTTGTTGAATAAGGGGCAAGGATTATACATGTACAGCTGCTGTCTGATTGCATCATCTTGCAGGTTTTTGAAGAGAGAGTGAAGGTGCTTGACCATATTGGTACTGCATCATTTAGCAGAGCTTTGGATCAGCATCATATTGCTAAAGCTCTGATGGTATTCTCACCTTACTCACCTCTCACTTTGATTCACAATGGGTGTGTCAGCTAGACAGAGATATGAGTACATGGTGCTGTGTGTTAACTCTTTAGTTATTGCTCATTCTATTGGTTTGCGATTTTTTTTGACATAGCCATGTGTTTCTCAATGTGATTGTTTGTGTTGGAGATATATGGAGTACCATGTTAGAGCTGTTTTGCTGCTCATGCAAATGGAAGTTCAATCTATGGTGTCTGGGTGACTTGATTCCTAAATAGGCATGTTGGGAAGAGGAGGGAACCTCCATCATTTGGGACTGTAAATGGCGAACAAACATTAGTAGAATCGTCTGTTCAGTGCTGCCACACTCACGAACAGAAATCAAAGCTCTTACTCTCTTCATTCAACTGACCACCAAGGTAGCATTCATTTCAAAACCAGTCATTGACATGTGGTGTATCATGAGGTAGAGATGTTGAACAGATAATGATCAATGTTGGCCATGACAGTTGGAAATGAGAGAGCAGAGGTAGATAGTGAGTCTGATGATGAATGTATCATGCACAGGCAATTGCATGGTGCGGAAAGTGTATCTCTGCACCAGAAAGCAAATTCCATGGACCACCTGAAGATGTTCTACCACAGGTACCTGGTGACAATCACTAGGGGTTTTTCAGGTTGATCAGTCACTAGTGCTTAAAAGTGTCGTGGGAAAGATTTGTGCCTCAGGGCTCAACTCTGGTTTCCTCTAGGTCATGAAAACTTGCAGAGAAAATTGTGAATGTAGAAGCTGAATTTGTGCAATGATAGGACTATATGGATAGAAGCCAGAGTCAGAAATGTCTGGAGACTTGGATGATCTTGTAGACTTTCTCAACTTAAGAGTGAGTACTCAAACCATGGGCATAGGTTTTAACCTATCTGTGCTGTAATGCCCCAAAATACGATGGCATTCCTGTCATACAATTGCTGATGTGTCTAATGATTCCCTGAAAGTTTTGGAGACTCAGCGTGCATGGAGTGTCCATGTAGTGTCCAACTCTACTGATATCAACATCTCCTGTTTTTTGACACTTATTGATTCAGCTTCTAAAGGAGACCAGTGCTCTTACTCTAGCCATCTTTGCTGTTACTCTGGAGTGCACATATTTGCTGGAGAAGCAGTTCATTTCCTCTATGGCAGTTCTTCTCAGCGAGTCATTCATTCTGGTGAAAATCTTTTGTTTCTCTAGTACTGTGGTAAGTTTCTCTCTATTCTCAAGTAAAAGCTGAACCAGATGTAGCATTCAGAGCTTGCCGATTGAGAATCTATCCAGTGTGTGACTTTTGTTGAAATGGCCACCAGTTGTTTTACAACTGGAAAGCTATGTGCACTCTTTCTCATAATGGGTAACCATCTTGGAACTTCTTGAAGACTGTCACCTGCAGGCAATAACAGCTAGTAGTTTGTGATATGTTTCGCTGAACTTCAGCCCATTGCCTGCTGTATGCTGTACATTGTCACCATGAATTTCATGCTCATTATTAGGGTGCAGACCCTCAACATGCAAATGTGTGATTGAAATACCTGTACTGTAATGGTGGAAATATCAAAACATACAGCATGGACTGCTACACTATAAAACTAAGCATTTAAGCTCTCTCTGCTTATTTTGCTTCAGGTGCCTTCATAAGTAAAGATATAAGCCAAGGGAATATTTGAGGCAATATGTAAAAGTTATGCAGATCAGTTCTCCTGTTCTTGAAAAGGTTTGCCAGTTTATGGAGAATATTATGTAATGCGGCAAGAAATGTAACCTGTGCTTCTAGTTTCAGGAGTTCCATGGAAGAAATGTATGAGGATAGCTTGCTGTATGTTTTTGTTGTGCATAGCAAAATCAATGAATAACTATCCCTGTGATGTCTGATGTCTGATCACTTTGCTAAACTGCAGAGAAGTGATCTTGAAGGAGGAGAAATGCACAAGGCAGGCTTGGATTTGCTTGGCACTGCACTTCGCGTGATTTCAAAAGTTTGTCTCACTATCAAAAGTTCACTGGCTATTTCTTCAAAGATTACAGCCGGTGATTCACTGTCAGATGCTCTTCAGATAGTTACTTCTGCAATGGACAGTATGCAAGAACTGGGCACACTTTCAGCAAGGGTGGAATGGGGGCAACTTCAGATATTCAATGGAAAGAACATTGCTGTGCTGAATCTTGTTTGGAAAAGCTGTGTACTGATGTTGTCACAGTTAGAAAACCCCCTAACCATAGCATCAGTCATCAACATTGAAGGCCTCATCACAGCTTTGGTGTATCATGCCACTCAGTCATTGACCCTGGCTGCTGAGATTTGGCTTTCACAGGAATCATGTGCTGCCACTGTTTCAACATCAAGAGATGCTCACTTTAGAAAATTCTGTATTTTAGTGAAATTCTTCTTCTCCCATATATCCAAACTGTGTTGTCGCTACCCAAAACAAGCCACTGCTGTCAGAAAGCCCATCTTAGACTGTATCTGTAAGGTTTCAGCCTTGCTTCTTGTATGCAATGGTGGAACTCTCGTCCCTGAAGCAGCAGCTACAGTCCTGGCTGAGGTAGCAGCACCAACTGCCTTGGACTTTCTCCCTTCCCTACTTGGCTCTTCTGATATTGACATAAGCTTCAAGATTGAATTCCTACAAACTATAATTACATATTCTGAGGCCCCCAAAGCTATTGAGCATCTGCACTCAGGATTTGGACTGCTTGAGAAAGGAAAGGTACCCTTGTATTGGGATGAAAGATTTCAGGGAGGAGGTTTACTTAGTGCAAGCCATGTGCTAGTGTTTCTACATCTTCTACAGAGTTCTAGAAGTTATGTTCCTAATGTTCTGTTGGAGCTAGCAAGGAGGTTGGATTGGCTACTTGAGACAGTGTCTGAAGAAGGGGTGTACCTTGCTTTTCTGCAAGTTCAACCTCTCCCAGCAAGTGACAGAGATTCATCTGTACAGAGTCGATGGAAGCTGATGTTCCTGTGGGCCTTGGAAGCACTGGAAACATTTGCCACTGTGGCATCTTCCTCAGCTGAAGTTTGGATTGAGATTGAGGGGTTCCTCTTTGAGAAGGCCCTCCACCCCTCCGTGCTTTGCAGTGAGCTAGTCAAAGATCTTTGGTGCTTTATTGCACGGCGTAGTGAGATTGCACTGGTTCAGCAGCACATTTTTTCTCTGTTTTCCTTGCTCCTATGTCTAGCGTCACCAGAGCCTTCCCAGCTGCAGCTATTCCATAGGCTGGCACGGTTGATTTGCTCACTGGTTCAAGCAGCCCCTTCTGAAGCAGCCTTCTACCTGTACAAGCTTGCATTCCAAGAGGACCCTTTTGCATCACTGCCATCTGCAAAAGTCGCAGCAGTTCTTTTTCAAGAGGGCTTCTCGTTTGACCTTCTACAAGCTGGTGTGAGGAACTCATGTTCCAGTAACTTGTTGAAGCATTGTGTAGCTGCAGCAAAACGGGAACTCATGGAATGTACAGATTCAGACCCTGTCTCCACAATTGAGGAATCAATGTGGTGTGCACTACATCTTCTTCGACTGACGTATGTGCTATTCTGCTCCCATGTGCTTTTATCTACTGCTTCTTGAAAATTATGTCCTTCAGATTATGCTTTGAAGTCTTAACCTTGACTGGTCTTGTGCAGAGAGGATGGCAGAGTTGTTGATGCCAAGTACATGGAAGAGATCAAGAAATTAACTTTGGATGCCCTTACAGCTGAAAGCCAGGAATCAAGAGAGGGTCAAAACTACAGCCCTCATAACATTAACCCAGTGCTCCAGATATGCTGCTTCTTTTTGCAGCAGAAAGCAGCCCCCAAGACTCTGCAAATTCTGCTGATAAAGATCCAGGAACTTTCAACGTCAGCAACCTATAATGAGGCAAAGGTCATGAAGCCAGCACTTGCAGAGTTTCTTGCTAGTTTGAGCAAGTTCAATATACCAGAGGACGTTGGCAATCCACTGAGTCAGGCCCTTTGGGATCTTTTTCACTTGGTGTTGAGAGAGGAGCATTGGGCACTTGTCCAAGCAGGTTTGGCTTCTTTTGGTTACTTTGCAGAGCACTCACCATGTGCTGAGCTTTGGAGGTTCATTCCATCACATCCTGGCCTTGCTGCAGATGTCCTTGGAAGTGGCAAAAGTGGTGAGGAGGTGTTTATGACTGCTGTCAAACTATTTTTGGAGAAGAATGGTGCCTTCACATCCTTACTGATGACTGAAAGTGAGAAGGATCTGCTACGACATGAATGCATGATGCAAAGGAGTTCTTATGTCCATTCCCTCCTAAGGGAATGTGAAGATGAAGAACATCTTACAGAAAATAGGCCTCTTGTACAGGAACTGGATTCCATGAAAACTGATGCAGACATATCAGTCAGGCTCATCATCCCTCCAGAGGTAAAGACAGGACTCTTGATGCTGCAAGAAGGTTTCTGCTTGCTCAGCAAAGTAGCACATGATTGGCTTCCTTCACCTAATATGAAACAGAAATGGCAATCTAACATCGAGCAGCTTGGAGAGGTGAATGTCAACCTTGGATTGCTTTTGAAAACAGGATGAAGCTTCTCACAGTCATGATGGAATGTCAGGCTGTAAGATTTCTGGGATCTTTAATAACATGAGTGACTGAAACAAGCAGTTTTGGAACCCCACCTTTAGTTTGTGCAAGCCACACTCAGTACATTCATCATGCATGCTGAGCACCATATTGGAATGAATTACCATGATCTCCTGTAACTGGTTACTGGGGTTTCACCACGTTCCTTCTGGGCAAAGAAGATCTGTCAACCAGGTGTTGGTGCGACACAATCACCAACATTTCACTGAGAAATTGCGCATTTTCTCCAGTTTTGTACAGTAGTGGTAAAACAAGCAATCAATTAGTGGCTGCCACACATATCAGTAATTCTTGTACAAAGGCAAGCTAGGAATAAAATTTGCAGTACCAAATCTGTGTACTTTATGCAGCTTTATCTGCCTTTATTGGCAATTGTATCTCAGTTCACCAGTGATACATGTATAGGTGTAATTTTTTATGGAATAATTGTACAAGAAGAATATATATGATAATCAATGAAGCTTACTACGATTGTATGTGCCATCAATATCTGCATTTATACTTTGAAGATACTCCAATGTGGCAGTATCACTCCATTAAGGAAAAATGCCTTCGTTTTCAGAGGGTAGCAGCGGGAGAAGTTTTCCCACCAGACTCTTAATTTTTTTCACCTACTGGTCCCTTACAATCATCCTTAGAATCACAATTTCTTTTGAGCAGTTGGGTGACTGCACCTCCCTCCATGCACTTGGGACAGTTTAATACACGTGCTACTATAAGCTCTTCGCAATCAGGAGATGTGGGTCACCTCCTAACAATGCAAAAACATTTCCTATACACCTTATCACCATACATTATTTTCAATATTGTGACTTCCCCAGCTGGCTCTCAGCTGTGGTCTGTCTAATGAAATCTGCTCAATCTTCTTTACCCTAACTAACTCCTGCTAGTGCAGTCAGCTACAAACCATCTCCATTTTGCTGTCATCTGCAGACTGCATTACAACAGAACCCCAAGAACTTGAAGCCATCAAGGGGAAACCCATTGGTTTCTTCACTAAAACCAATCCAGTAATGAATAATAAACAACAGACAGTAGTACCAAATAATATCTACCAAATTTAGAAGGTATATTCAAATTTATCTCATTGTCAAAAATATGGTGTACACCCATCAGCATCACAAAGCCCCCTGCTCAGCAACTGCTGACAAATAAGCACCCACAGACCTCATATAGATTGCAGCTGCCTTCCAATAAACTTGAAGTACCAGCTTCAGAATAGAAGCACTCTATATTCAACCAGAACAAAATATCAGCTCACTGCCAAACTCAAATACCACCAATTGCATTGTCAGAGATGGCTTTTACAAACTTCCAAGAGTGAGCAATAAGACTAAGCACTTTCTGGTCCACATTGATAGGTGTAAGATTTTTGGCTGGTTCTCAGCATGGACAAGGGAATTAAACAGCAAATTTTTGTCACTCCATTCATGATGTGAAACCAACAGTCGCAGGAAACAATCTCAATGACAAGTTCCTCAACTTATGCAGCTGCGGAACACCATCAGAAATCTTAAGGACACAGCCCCAAAACCCATATTTTAGTTTGGAACTTTTTTTTTTTTTGCTTACAAATGCTCTCAAAAACAAGATGCAAAAGGGAGCAGGCCATCAGCACACCACCCAGACCTAACCTAAAATCTAACCAGTTAAGTAGAAGTACATATCCAAGTGAAGATACCTTAAAATCTGAAAGTGATACCATTTTTGGATTGCCCAAACAGATACTTGGTGGAAAACTGGTGGCCATGTCCAATGGCATTATATTACAACCTTCGTCCTAATCTGCCCAAGCGTCTTACAACCCCAAACACAAGGAACTTGCCAACAGCACCTCTCTCAACTCCACATGCAAGGGCTACTGCACCTCCCAATATCATCCATCGCAAATAACCATGACTCAAATTGTGTTTCTCTTTTCCTATGACAGAGGAGTCCCCATCACTAGTTGTTGTTACCTTGTGATCATTTAGAAGAGCAGATGGCACCTTACTCGTTATGTGCGCCATCATTGCACATGGGGAGAGAGGTTTGTTCTGTCTTCGTTCAGCTTGGTAGATTCGGATACCAGGCTCTATTTTCTTCACGCATCCCCACATTCCCTGGCGCACGCCTAGCTTGGCAAGGTCTCGTTGAATGCCCATCTCTTCATGGTGGAATAGCATCACTTCACAGGCAGTGAGTTGTCCATCTCCCTTTGCTGATTCAACTGCTTTCACATATTAAGACCCACTACATTAGTGAGCCCTGGAAGCCAGGCAACACTTACAGAGTGAATTCTTCTGCAATTGTTTGGTCTACTCTAAACATGACACCAGGCACAAGAGTGTCTGGTCAATTGATTGGACAGAAAAGTACAAGTTTTTCAAACTCTTACCTGCACGAATGCGCCAACTTGAGAAGTAGACATCTACCCTCCTTGGTGTGTGCCGCAATGGCACCGCAGGATATGGCACTCCCTGCAATAAACATCTCACAAAAAGCTTCAGTTCAGCTTATGTGCTCACACCCATACTTCACAAAAGACCTCAGATACAGACAAGGAGAGTAAAGAAAACAAACTTATGCTATGAGAGTTTCAAACATCACTGTAAAAAACACTCAAAATTCTTACCTGTGTAATGCAGTAGTATGTGTTATTTGACTCCCATATACGTCGACCAAGGATGTACTCTCGATCCTTACAGAAGAAGGGATACTGCAGACACACCCAGATTACCATGCAAACACCATAAAATCAACACAGAAATGGATGTACACAGAGGTTTTACACTCATACTGACTGTACTCACCATTTTAATCCCATTACCATCTGCTGCTCTGATAGTGCACCATGACCCTACAAAGAAAGACACCTCCCTAACTTGCACCTATCAAAGCTTGGCAAAACATGCTACTGCTGCAACCAAATATAGTAACATATACAGATTCATTGCTCTGTGCCTGTTCTTGGAAGGGCATGATGATGGCAATTGAAGTACCAAAAACACAAGACTCAAGCTAACATGAGGCAAAAACAACACACCTTCCTGACCCACTGTGTAATCATGAAGCCAGTGTCTTTGCACTCCTCCCATGTTTTGTTGTATATGAGCATGTCATCCCAGACTACCCTGAATTCATCATCCCAGAAAAAGTCGCGCATCACTGCTGGAGAAACATCCTCCAACACTGTTCGGCTTCGGTACTCTGTAGGTCCCGTCTAAAACCAATGCCACAGTAACGCACACCAGGGAGGAGTCAGAGCAATTCAAACCCTTTTTGGTGAGACAGTTATTTTCCTACTCAAAGAGTCATAATGATCATGATTCCAATGCCAGACAGTCTACCCTGCGAAACACCAAAGATGTTCATGTAGCATCTGGGAAAGATCATTCCAAAAGCACTTCTGCCATTTTGTGACCAAAGGACAGAGTGGTTTCAGAACATGAAAACCTGGGTACACATCCCAAACCACAGTGCCACTACAGCACAGTGCTCACAATCCTGTTGGTTCCAGCAGACTCCACATCACAACTCATGGACTATATCAGATGTTCCACAATATTAGATGCAAAAACACACAAACATCTTGATTAGCAAGTACATCAAAGCCTACCTCAGGTTCACGCCGCCAGGCTTGATATTTCAAGTTGGTGGCCGAACGCTCCATCAGCAACTGCCAAGCTGGACCTCCATCAACTTCATCCAATTGCTTCATGAATGAGCTCAAGTCTTCCTCTGTTATTGAAATCTTCTTGTGGCTCTCTGTCACTGCACACTGACTGCACTTATACCAACCCATTATCAGTACTTAGTCCATTAGAAGAACAGGACCACCTCCATCAAACTCATATGCAGAGAAAACTCCACAAAAACATGTTGGAAGTCACTGCCAGTTCCACCAAAACTAACATCAGAAGGATGAGTGCAGTCATAACCTTATGAGTGTTGCTCACAAAGTGTCAGACCATCATGTTCATCATGAAAATCAGTGACAAGCTGCCATGACTGCCCACTGACTTCATCAGCTCCAGATGGTGTAGACAAATCAGCCCAAAATTGGGCAAACCATTATAAAAAGATCTGCATCCTGAGTTTCATGTTGCATTTCCGCAAGCAACAGGAAGACTCAGTCATGATGTTGGTGGGTACTCAAGAGACATAGCTAACTGCCTCCATCTGAACTGCAGATGACTGTTCACATATTCAGCCCTGCACCTTATAATGAAATTTTAAGTCATTTTACCTTGAGAGAACAGATTGAACACTGCTGGGGGGGGCTTCTGCTGGCTGAACAAGAGGCCACATCCATTCACTAAATTTTGTCCACACCTCCTTCAACATGGGATAAGCAGAGACTGCAGTCATTGCAAGCCAAAAACGCCGAGCACCCAGCCCAGGTGGTGCCTGCCACACCAGGCGAGGACGACTCCTGATCCCCAGCAGAATAAAGCTCACCCACCGAGGTTTCCAGGACCAACCCACAATTAAACCAACTGTAATCGCCACCCATATTGGCACCAGACACATCATCACATCAGCTGCAGTCTCCAAAACTGCAGGTTTGCCCCATAATGAGTAGTTCACCTTACCACTTGCATCCATTTTTCAGCTTTGCGTGCAAAAAACCCGAGCTTAACAATCAAACCTCAAAACACCAGCACAATTTGAAGAAAATCTCTTTTCAACAATCTGGAACACACCCACAAGCATTTTAATAATTAGAAACTGGGAGCAATACTTTTCACATTCCATGCTTTCCAGCTAAAAAGTCACCTTGAGCTTCTAGTGGAAAATTGAGCAGTAACTGTTGTGAACTATTTTTCCTGATTTACTCTCCTTCCCATCCAAGCTTTCACCCTACCAGAGGAGTCACAATCACCCCAGGGATAGTTACAGTGAAGTGATTCCTCACCAATAGTCAGAAATACCTCTCTTCCCAGGATTTCCCAGAACTACACTGCAGGTCAATGGAAAGTGAGCAAGCAATTCACTAAGGCCCCTCTTGGCAACATTCTAAATCCAATTTTCTTAAACCATGTATGGATCAGGTTTTAGGCGTGCAATAGGAAGCTGTCAGATGTCAGAACCTAAGGCTAGAAGCTACAGAACAATTTGGTGCTTGTTGACAGAACAAGAACACCTAAACCTGCACAATCATGTTTCGGAGATAGGTTGAGTGGCCAACTTGATTGGCATTTTCAACTGCAGGTGAAATTAGCTGATTGACAAAAGAGCCAAGTGTTGTAATGTTTCTGAGTCTCCTTATAAATAAGAGAGAACAAAAATGCTTAATCATTGCAAATGGATTGCAGATGCAATGCTGCAGTTTACTTGCAGCCAAGGTTATAGCCTATTATTGATCAATAGAGCCACCAAAAAAGACTTTGGCAAGGGTTTTCAGCATGCATTTTAAAAAAGAAAGTATATTCAGAAGGAAGAATTACCCTTGCAGCTTCAAGAAGCAGCAGCAGGGAGGATGAACACAGCGTTTGTGGAATGGCTAAGGCAAGATGTCTGGTGACAACTCGGAGAAAACAGTAGTTCCAATCCTTCATGAAAACCTGCAGCACAGCCAGCAAGCATAGAGTGAGTCAGAAAGAGAAACAGGAAAGCTATATATATATACAACATCGACAACAGAACATCTGAACACCCTCACTCTCACTCTTAGCCGCTCATTCCTGAGATCCCATCAGACACAATCTACAGCACCCGAGCTGTTTTTTTGCAAGCTCCGCTGATCCTCCCTTAGAGCACAAATTCAGGATCTCTGATACACACATTCCAGTCACGGCCACGACGTACAACAACAGTGTATGTACGTACATACATACATATGTGAATCTAAAGAAGAAGAAGAAGAAAAAA
>Ga0209611_10003779_pt1 | contig 26097 bp, 20 predicted proteins | sample S1TSphgellanicum_3_FD_187693 | JGI IMG/M metagenome (GOLD analysis project Ga0209611, IMG submission 187693) | Host-associated microbial communities from peat moss isolated from Minnesota, USA - S1T2_Fc - Sphagnum magellanicum MG (SPAdes) (version 2) | ecosystem: Host-associated > Plants > Peat...
AAAAATTCAAATGGTGCATTTGAGTTGTGTACAAAATGAATTTGTACTTTTGCTGAAGCATTTTAATTTTGAAAGAAATGTTGTATGGCAACCCCATTTTGAATAACTTAATTATCCCTTTTCAAAAATTAAAATTAATATGCAAATGAATTGGTAGTACAGATGTAAACATTTTTATAGTATAATAGCACCTCCACCAATACCCTTTATCCTCCAACAATATTTCTCACATCCAAGATGGCTTACTAAACTATTTCCCATCAATCACACTTATTATATTGTGCAATGTCTTTTGTAAGCAATACATTTTGTGTACACATATGGACCCAAAGCCAATTTACTACCCCAAATTGACATAAACATGATTGTTCTTCATCCAAAAAATATGTGTAGTACACCAATGGAGATGCTCTAAGAGGAGCGTTGTGAGCTCAATTTTTTTTGTGTCTCATTGGGACCAAAATTTGGAATTTAGTTATTATTATTATTATTATTATTATTACCAATCTCTTCGGTGAATATTAAACGCCAAACATCATTGAAAGGTATAGTATCTAGTTGGATGAAGGTTGATAGGTACAGTTACAATATGTCATTCATCAGGTTATATGGATGTAACCTTTTACAATAAGCAAAATTGAGTATCATTTATAAATTGAAACTTCAGGTTTCAAAACTTTCATCTAAAGTTTGATATGGGTTTGGGGTATTCTCTTACAACATATCTTTTTCAAATCAGACTTGAACAAAGATCACAAAGAATGAAAGATAGAATGAAATTTTGTGAATGGGTCTCTACAGATTCATCCTTTTAATAATGTATGTGCTACAAATTAGCAATCAACATCATCAAATTTTGAGAACATTGAATAAATGAACCATGACAACACCTCTATTCCAAATCAAAACTTGAACAAAGATTACAAAAGATGAAAGATTGAATGAGATTTTTAAATGGTCTCTAAAAATTCATCCATTTATGTTTGTCCTATGAACTAGGAACAAATATCATCATGGTTTGAAAATGTGATTCCCTTTTATTATCATTTTGTGATGTCACTCTTCAATTGATGGGTCAAATCAACAAAGGATACAAAACTCACCAAAATTGTCTCTCCAACCTACATCATCTTATTCATGTGAGTCTAATAAATGCAAGAATTTTGAAATGTTGACGATTGTTCTAGTTCAAGGTAGATTACTCATACCTAATGTTTATATAACAACATGAATTGAATTAATCATGTTCCCAATATTTATAATTAGAGACTCGTTCATGGGTATGAAGACAATTTTAGTTTGTCAATTTTGTCTCCAATTCATTGTTGTGTTCATTATCAATAGTGATAATATTATGCCCAACAACTGGCCTTACATCCATATCTCGTTATCAATGATTGGAAATTGAATATGATTGAAGTCCAAAAAAACAACTTTCATATTGGGGTTTTATTTTAACTTTAAATCAAAAGGGTAGTTGCTTGGAGAAAGAGTGGATATATAACCTTTACAATATGCTTATCTAATTCCTTTTTTGGAAATTCAAAATTTAACATTTTAAGTGTGTTAAATTAATCTCTATGCTGGTCACTAAACAAGATGAAATTACCAGTGCAAGTGCTTTTTTTCAAAACTTAAGTAGGATAGGACATGGGGGGTCTTGTCTCTTGACCTATCCTACTACTAAGGAAGATAGTTTGTTTGGTTTGTTTTGTTATAGTGAGATACTCCCAAACTAGGGGGCCCTTGGGTGTGTTCTTGGTGCCATTGAAAAACCCTTGATAACTAGGGGTGCAACAAAGTGATTATAGAATGTTTAGACCAGCAATGCAAGAGCGATTCAGTTTCAAGTTTTTTCATTGTTGAAAATTCATTACAAATCAAAAATAATAATTTAAAGGGAAATTGGGGGCATGCTTAATGTACCATTCAAAAGCCCTTGATGAGAGTACAGGTGTACTGAGATGGTTTCGTAATTTGCAGACCGAAGAGCATTTCCAGCGGTGCTCACTATGTCAACCTCAAAAAATATTTTTCACATCCAAGTCTAGTTATTTGCTTTTTAGCAACCCCACCCATAAAACTGAAACTCAGATGGCAAATAGATCAGGGGACTATTAATAGCAAACCACTTGAACCAATCAACATGATGGGCTGATAAGAAACACTCAGCAGCACTCAGATCATATTTATTACACTCTTCTTTACAGGTGCACAGAGTGGCTTCGCCTTCTACCAGCCAGTGCAGACTGTCCAGTTTTGCTGAGTGAAAACAAATTTGCTGAGCCAAACCGGCACATTTTGAGTTTCCTTCATCCAATTTTACTGTGCAAGATCAGATACTGAGCACTGCTGGAGATGCTCTCTGACAGTTACTAAAATTTGAGTTATTTTTTCATTGAAAATTGAATAAATTTTAAGAATCAGTTACACTCTGAACCCCTAACATCAAATGTATATACTTTGTAACCTATGTTACAATATGTGCTCAAGGGCACAAATGGGTCCACATGCCTGTAACACCCTTAACTGAAATAATGTTATTTTGGCTACCCGGCTGACCCCTCACTGAAATATTGCTTTTTTTTTCTTTTTTCCTTGTGCTACAAATGTGCCCGCCTTCATGTCCACCTGCCCAAAGCCTTCACTGAAATAATGCGCTTTTCTTTGGCTACAAATAGGCCCACGCACCTGCCCACCTTATTGCCCGTCTGCCCGACTCTTGACTGAAATTTTAAAAAGATTTGGTGCTACAAATGTGCCCACCTTCCTGCCCGCCCCGCCTGAACCTTCACTAAAATAATGTGCCCACCTTCATGCCCACCTGCCCGACCCTTCACTGAAGCCTGAAGTAAATGCGTTTTACTTTGGCAACAAATGGGGGCCTGCCTGCCCGCCCGCCCATCTGCCGCTAACGATCGTCAACGGCGAAACAGAATGAAACGATGGTGGACGGAAGGGTGAACGACGGTGAACGACGGCAAACGACAAAAGCTGAAAGCTGCAAAATCACGCAGAGAGGCGGCATTGAAGACCATCACCGCCTGCCGCCTGCCGCCTGCCACTGCCTTCAAAGTGCATAACATGCAGAGTGTTGTTACTTTTGTTTTGGAGAGTTTTGTTTTGACGTTTATTGGATAAAGAGCATGCGCTTTGAAATGGCAGCTGTTAAATGGCCTTCTTGTACAGTACATTTTGGATGAAGATTCAGATTTGCAGAAAAGAAAAGCTCTCTGAAACTGCTTGGTGGTCCTTGGCAGGAAAATTGTACATATTACCAGGGCCCTCCTAGAGCGCCAGTACTAGCAGGAAATGCCTACCTATTTCTCAGCAATAAATGATTGTTTCTCATTGGCCAACTACAAGTATTGGCTCAGGTGGTGAGAGTGAAATAGATAGTCTCTCTCACTTTGTACAGTCCATCTTCTCAGGTTCATCATAGGTGGGGGAATTCGGATGGAGGAACAACTAAACAATGCACACTGGATGTGATAAATTACTGGTAGAGGGAGGGCTCCCTTTCGGCATTGTATAAGTTACCTTCACTCCTCCAATGCTCAGTAGTATGTGACCTTGCAAATCAAAATTGGATGAAGAAAAGAAAAAATACTTGCCTGTTTGGTTCAACAGAATGAATTTGGCGCAGCTTTTCTGTACGGTTTGCTGAGGATGGTAAAGGGCACAGCAAAGCCTAACACCTGCCTAAGAAAGAGTGTAATAAATATGATCTGACTGCTGTTCCCTGTTTCTGATTGGCCAATCAAACTGATTGCTCCAGGTGGTTCGCAATTAGTATAGTAGTCTCCCACCTATTTGCAATCCCAATTTTAGTTTTATGGGTGGGGTTGGGAAAAGATACATAACCAAAACTTCCATGTAAGAAATATTTTCACAAGGTCACATGCTCATCACCACTGGGGCACAAAACAATAACCAAACAACTTGATCAACTTTCATTCTCTTTCACAAAATTTCCTCTCAATTTTTTTGTTGGGGTAACATTTTATGATTCATTTGGTGTTTTGTTGTTGCTTGAATTTGTTGTGGAGAGTAATTTTTTTATGACAATTTATTGGATAACTTGTTTTAGAGCGGTGGAAAAACGACAACTTGATCATCATTTCACTCCATTCTCTTTCACAAATCCGCATCCAAGAGACTTTGCAGTTCATCATAAGGTTGTTCTCCACAGCCTAGTTTTTTTTGTTCCCCTTCCTTCCTTCTTTCTTTCTTTCTTTAAGATCAGGTGACTCATAGACAAACAAACAAACAAATAGCACCGAGTTCTTTTGTTTGGTAACCAAAGGAAGCAGAGAGGGAAGCAGGTTAGTCAGATAATGTTATAATGACTCTGTCTGCCTGACTGATCCGAGTGACTCTGGGGCTCTGAGAGAGAGAGAGTCCAAGAGTCGCTCAGATCCGAGATCTCATTAAACACCTCATTCAACCTTTGGGTGCAGCTGCTATGGACTAGATAACAGATGCGCTGGGGCTGCCAGTCAATTACCCAAGCATAACCAACTGTAATGAGAATCAAGAGTACCTGTTTTTCATCCATGAAGAGAGTATAGTTATAAAAATTTCATCCATGAAGAGAGTTGACATTACTTTTTTCATCCAAGAAGCAATAGAGTTATGGAATCATGCATTCAGCCACTAAGAGGGCCAACATTGGCATCAATTAGTTAGTTACCACTAACCATGACGAGAATTGAAATTACCTTTTTTCATCCATGAAGAGAGTAATTGCTACTAGATTTTCATCCGAGAAGTGATAAGCTTATGGAATCGTTTGTTGGGCCCATGAGAGAGTTGACATTGGCATCAGTTAGTTACCATTGACCATGATGTGAATTGATATTACCTCCTTTCATCCATGAAGAGAGCATGAGCTCTCACATTTTCATTCAAGAAGTGATAGGGTTTATGGAATCATTCATTGGGCCAATGAGAGAGTTGACATTGGCATTAGTTAGTTACCACTGACAGTAATGTGAATTGAGAGATAAGCTCTTTTCATCCATGAAGAGAGCAATTGCTATTACATTTTTATCCAAGAAGTGACGGGGTTATGGAATCATTTCTTGGGCTGAAATTTGAGTTAGTTAACCAATTGACCATAATGAGAATTGAAACAACCAATTTTTATCCATGAAAGGAGCATTCAAGCTATTACATTTTCATCCCAAAAAAGCAATAGGTTTACTGAATCATTCATGGGGCCAATGACAGGGCCAACATTCGCTATTGAACAAAACTGGCCACAAAGAGAATGGAGACAACCTCTTTTCATCCGTGAAGAGAACAACTATTACATTTTCATCCAAGAAGTGATTGGGTTATGGAATCATTCATTGCACAAATGAGAGAGTTGACATTGACTCCAAAGGCTGAGCATAATTGATGACAATGGGAATTGAGATGGCTTCTTTTCATCCATGAAGGGAGCAAACCTATTTACATTTTCATACAACGAGCGACAAGGTTACAGAATCATTCATTGGGCCAATGAAAGAGACAACATTGCCGCCAACTTACGAAGCATAATTGACCATAATGAAAATTGAGATCATGCCTTTTTATCCATCAAAAAAATGACTATTACATTTTCATTTTAAGAAGCGACAATAGGGTTGCAAAATCATCCATTGGGCCAATGATAGTTGACATGGGTGTCAGTTATCATGGATGATAAAGAGAATTGGAGATGACCTCTTTTTCATCCACAAAGAGAGCAGGTATTATATTCTCATTCAAGAAGCACTAGAGTTGCGGAATCATCCATAATGGCCAATGAGAGCCAATGTTGGTACCTTGTGCTAAGTTGTAGGTTACTAATGAAACAAGAGTGTTATTATGCATAAGTTGTGACCTAATAGCCAATCAACGAGTCGAGACTCTCATTAAGCTCATTTATAAGCATAATAAAAAGATACCCAAATCCTGAGTTTTATTGGCCTTGCCTACCAAGGCAAGCATATTGTGTTTAGATTCATTGTAGAGTATAGTAGCTTAAGAGATTTTGGCCCTTATGTAATAATGGGTCTATTTTTATATGAGGATTTTTGAAAGATGATATATTTTGGCTTGTGTTGAAACTTGAGATTAGTTATAGAGTTATAATAATATCTTGAAGGATTTTGGTTTCTTTTAGAGGATTTTTTGAAGATTATATTCTTGCATGGTGAAATAATTTGAGTTTCCATAATTCTTCTTTTGCCTTAAGATACCTTTTGAATGTAAATGGCAAGGCCATAGTGTGACACACCCCTTGTTTTTATTAATCATCTCTCCAGTTGATTAATGAGGATGAAAACCCCAGTTCAGGAATCATCAGCACTCAGTTTAGAGATGAGAGAGAGAGAGAGAGGAATCTTTGAAGCAATTTATAAAACTCTCAGCTGCATTAGACTAGTCAACAACACTCTTCAAATTCCTCGAACAGGCTTGAAAAGTATTTTTTTGGAGTGATGAAAGCTACGAGCAGCAGCTGGAGCTGCGCTGCACTCAGAAAGTAAACATTAAATAGTAGCAACGAATTAAATGCGACACGATCTGCAACACTCTTTGACCCGATATTGAAGCATACGGGTTATTGACTAGTTATTAATTATTAACTAAAATTTTTGAAGCAAACAAAACAGCATGGATGAATCAGACAATCAATGAATCAAGCTAAAGAATGTGTGCTAAGGGTTGGCATCTCTCTAACTGGTAACTGATTTCTGTTAACATGTTGGGAATTGGGTCTAGCTCCTTTTGGCTTCAATTTTGTAGAGAAAATACCTACATCATCACCTAATTAATACCTACATCATGCACATTTGAACTTAACATTTTTGAAACTTTCACACTTAATGTTAAGTCAGTGTTTAAGTGAAAATCTAAGTGGTATCTTCGGTGGCAGCCAATGTTAAATGGGTGATTGTTTAATCTTAAGTGAAAGTTAACTTAACATAAAATCTTCATGGTGAAGAGGTTTAGGTTCTAAATGACTAGCTTGGTGTTAGGAGACTTAATACTAGAGTCCTTAACACCAAGTGTGAATGCACCTTTGCCAGTTGCTGCTGCTCCTCCTCCTCTCCAACATGACAATTTCCCACCACCACCATCATCATCATCATCATCTTTGTTCACATGTGGAACTGGAGATTGAAACCATTTTGTCATCACAGTATTTATTGCAACCAGTTTTTTTCTTTTTTTCAATTCTTTTTTTGTGTAAGATTTTTTTGCTGGGAAAAAACTCATCTTTTACACTGACTGAAGACCATTTTTCCAAGTTTTTGTCAAACCAAAATTTGCAAAAACTACCACCAAAAAGATTCACTGATTATTATAACACCAGTCAGGTGGTGAGGAGGTTACAATTACCTTCCCTCAAAATTTATCAGTCTGCTTTACAACTTTGCAAACAAATTGCTCCAATGATTTTGTTACCCTTCATTTTGTGGATGAAAATCTCATCATCATCATCATAGAAGGCATCTCAATTCTCATTACTAGGGATGGTCATGTCTGGTAACTAGCACCTTCTTCTTGCTAACCAGTTGTAGCGGGCATCTCCAGAGTGCGGCGGCACCATGCCATTGGACAAGAGCTCCCCCATCATATCACATATCATGTTGCCTTACGACATGTTTGTGCATCCCTGTTTGTACATCCCTGGTCATTGGTTGGTTGAACCTCAAAACTCACCTTGTTCTGTGTTTCAGATGCTCAGAAATAAGTGAGAGTGCACATGTTACCCATCAATAGTCAAGATGTGTCAACTAAGTATTCACAGTAACTTGCACCCTTTCATTGATTCCATAACCAGTGCACCAAAATAGCAAGAAGGAGATACCAAAGACCACCCAAGTGTCAAATTGAATTATATGAAGCAATTCCTTCCATGATCTAGTACTTGAACACTTCTGAAGAGGAGGATGTTTTTTTTGGCTTCATCAACTCCTCCACCCACATCTTGATTCCATGATTCATGAGGAGCTATTTGTTAATGTAAGAAGGCATCTTAAGGTTGGACTTATATGGAAAGTTATTTATTGTGAATATTGCAGGTGTGAAAGATGTGAGAGTTGCAGGGATAGAATAGAATGTTGGGCAATTGGGTGTAATGGGGATGGCAGTGTACTTACAATTTTGCAACTTTGGAGTTCATTGAATTTGCATGTGCTGCTCATGAATGGAGAGAGAAGACACACACACACACACACACTCTCTCTCTCTCTCTCTCTCTCTCTCTCTCTTTTGACCCTTTGACCATTCTACTCTTCTAACCCATTACTCCATCTAAAGTCTTCTTCATTTATGTTTTTTTAAAACTCAGGTCCAATTTCCCTGTATAGACAATCCCTCCCAAATTGCCTGATGGGCCTGGAACTTGTCATGGAGGCAGATATGGCACCTCATTATTACTTGCAGGTTCCACAGACATCAGTAAAATGGCCTTGTACATTAGTACTTTGATTGAAGTTCAGTTTCACATAGTGTGAAATTGGGTTTGGACTAGTGTTGGCTGGTTATTGAATTTTTTCCATAACCTCCATGTAGGGTTTTTCTTTTTTCTTCTTTTAAAAAAAAATTAAAAATTGGGTGCTAGTTAGGTTATCAATATTTTTGGGCAATTACTAATAAGTGCTGGGTCTTATTATATTGTTCAATTTTTGCATATTTATGGCTGGGACTGGGAAAACCATTACATCCTTTCACATGGTGCCCTCAGTAGATATACACCCATTTGTGTACAGCTTCAGGATCTCAACTTGAAGTTGAAGTTGCATGTAGAAAGTGGTACCTTTACCATTTTGGCAACAAATTGTTGAATAATTAATTAAATTTGAAATCTTAACTTTAGCACTTGGTTTTTTAATTCTGAAAATTTTGGCAGGTAATGATTATAGAAAATAATAAACTAGGTTTTGTCAATTTTATGGAACAGCTTAGTGTGTCTAGATTGCTTCAGCCTTAAGTCACTATTATGGAAGGTCTATAGTTTAAAACTTGATAGTTGAACTTTTTATTTTATTAAATTTTCAGCACAAATAATAAATGATTTTTCAAAAGTTTGGCAAAACAAAAAAAATTAATTTATGCCAAAATGGTAAAGGTACTACAATGTGTGTGTATATATATAACAATTGGCACTAGGGAAATCTTTTTATATTTTTAATTTTATAGCATGAGTGGCAAGGCATGTGTGAAGGCAATGCCCATATAGCTACTCACCCAAATAAATAGTGTGATTTATTTGGCTAAACTACAAGCATAGAAGTGACAATTTGGCGAAGATTTTTGAATTGGCAAAGGCACCTTGTGGCTTTCACTTACACATGTTAGTGGAAAAAAACAAGCTCCAAGTTTGTAAAGGTGTTCAAGTTTTAGATTTCCAATATGCAAATATGTTATGCAATTAGGTGATATGCAACATTTGTAAATGGGACCAAAAATTTAAATGTAATTACTAATTCAAAAGACCTTGAGGGAGTATTTAAACCCCAACCACAAAATTTTAAATCCTACCCATTGCAACACAAAGTGCATGTAGCAATTGACAAAATTTATATCAAAACACAAATCACATCAAATTTCCCAACATATGATATTATATGAGAAAAAAATGATCATGCATTCACTCCTACTCTAACCTTAATGAAAAATTCTTGAGCAAACATTTGTATTGCAATGTGTAGATGCCTAATCAATTGATTCTAAAGTTGGAATTTTATGAAGGTCAATTTGAAAAATGTTCTTTCATCTTCTACATTGCTAATGACTTGGACAATGGCCATTTGAATAAGTTTCATGAACTCAAAAAGACAAACATCCAATACATTGTTTGTGGCCAGTTGATGCCATGATTTAGTGACATGATTTTCATCTCTATGCTCTTCCACGGCCTTAAGAGTTTGATTTTTCATGGTTAGCTTGAAAAGGGATGTCTACATATCCAAAATGTCCCCTAAAAGTGGTTCAAAAACCCATGAGCTAAATGTACCAAATTTCTTGGGTGTATGGTAATGTCATTTGATCAAAGCTCATATGAGCTAGAAAGGTGAACTCACAAATTGGTTATAACTTGTATTGCGGATATGACCCCAAGAGCATTCATTAGCTCACGATTTGAAAATTTGCATTTCAACTTAATGATCAACAAATCACATGCAAAAGTGCATTGGGCTTTCATAACTATGATAGTTGCTTCAAAGTCATCACAAGTAATTGGAAAATGGAGACCGATTAAAAGATCGATATAATGAACCATGTGGGATTGTCCCATAATTTGAAAAGCCAAATGCTTTGGGCCATCATTCAAATCTTGTCCAATCTTACAAGATGTGTTTGCAACAACATTAATGAACTTTGGAAAGTTTGCAACTTGGACAAACTTCAACAAATTAACCTTAGTTACTTCCATTGAGCCACAATCAACTACCATATGGACAATCAATGTCTTGCACTATTTCCCAACCCACTTCAAAAGTGTCAACATATTATCCACCTCATCTTCACATTTCAAAGAACTTTCAAACCTTTTATTTCAAAAAAATTAATAAATTTATGGAATTCAAGATTTTGGGGAACTAAAGAAATACCTATAAAGCAATTGAAGATCTTCCAATTTGGAAACTATTAGCATGAAATATAAATTATTTAAAATATTTGTTCTATGTGCCATATAATAAATCCCAATGAAGGTAAGGTGTTTTGTTGGTTTTTATTAAAGCAATAGTTATAGATCTAACCCCTTGAAATGTGGAAGCACTGTTAATTCTCAGACATATTGTAAGACATTTGACAATTTGATTTTGAAACAAACCACCATACATCATTAAATCAGAAAAAATGATAGTTTTGATGTTTGTGGCATTACCACCTTCAACCAAGCATTCAAGTATGAACAAGATGGCCACACAATTAAAACCTATCATCACATCACAATGGATGGAATTCCAACTTTGATTATTGATTGTAGTTATTTCATCTACAAAAATTGAAAGAAAACTTGAAGCCAAAATAATTTCCATAGTGGTAATCAATGCAATGTGATGCGAGTTTTTAACAATTTTCCAACTAACATAATCACTCTAATATTTAACTAGGTCATTACATTTGACAAAGTAAACAAAGATTGCATTTGTTCATATTTTGTCATGAGTCTACCATGAAACAACAAATGAAAAATGATTACAAATTGAACAAGTTGATTTCTTCTCTCTACCACAACACTTGCAACCACCTATTAGACCACAAAATTCATGCCCTTAGACACATACAAGCACTCATTGATCACATGTTGATTCGTTTTCAAAAAATAGTATTCCTTTGTTACTATCACACCTATTGTTGTAATAATTGTCTTCCTTCAACCAACATGTTTCCACAAGGAATTTAATTTAGGCACTAGAAGTTTATCATCCCCTTCAATCTTGCTACAAACTTTTCATTTCACCTTATGCACCTTTCTATTAACACCTACCACAAATTGTACCCAATAGGTAACTTTGCAACCTATACATCTTGGAAGTGACAATTAATTTCATACACTTTCTTATGTTTCTTTTTTTTTTTTAAATCAATTTCTTTTTTTAAAAAATCAAGAATCACATAATTGAAACCAACCTCAAGGCTTTGGTTGGAACTAACATTAGGTGTATGAACAATAATGATTTAATCCAAGACAAAAAATTGTGCCTAAAATCCTTGGGGAGACTTAATGGTAGTTGACATGGTTTGTAAATTATGAACATGAACATAAATGATAAAGATGTTGAACAATGCACTCATGAGTTAAGAATTAAGACATTGCATTCAATATTTAAGATTATGCAAAAAAATATGCATTTGATGATGCACTCAGGATGATGCACTAAAAACAATGTGACAACGCAGTTGAAGACTCATAACTATGGATGTAGATGTAGCACATATGAATGATGAAACTCAAAACAAAGAAAAATTATAAGCATTTAAGACAATGCAAATAATGCATTTAGGGACTAACAACCATGGACATAAACTACAAGCAATAACATGGATGAATGAAAAAACTCAAAACTTAAAAGCACAAAGGAAGAATCAATGATGCATTCATGATTTAGGGACTCAAAACAATTGACATTAGTTGCAAATTGCTAACACACATGAATGAAAAAACTCCAAACCCATAAGTGCAAAGGGAAAATCAAGGATGCACTTGTGGCTCAAGGACTTAAGACCATTGATATTAACTATAAGTTAAACATGCATGAATGAAGGAACTGGAAACTTATAAGTGCAAAGGAAAAATCAACAATGCACTTGTAGCTCATGAATTCAAGACCATTGACAAGTTAATTGTAGGCAACAATAGACATGAATGAAGAAACTCAAAACTTAAAAATGCAAAGAAAAAATCAATGATGCACTTGTGACTCAAGGATTTAGAACCATTGTGGTGGCAAAGGTTGCAAGTTGTTAACACATAATAACGAAGAAACTCGAAACTTGTAAATGTAAATATGAAATCAATAATGCACTATAATTGACAAATTCGAGACATGGACATAAGCTGCATGAAACTTGATCTTAAAATGCCAAAAGTTACATAAATTTGTGGTGATGAAAGAAAGGTAGCCATGGAAATGGAAAGAAAAATTGGGTTTGACAATTTCACATTTGATCAATGGACATAAGACAAAAGAAAAAAATGTTGGGCAAGTAGTGGCAAACGTTACTTATCAACTATCACAAAATCCTAAATACTACTTATCAACCCATTCATAAATATTTTCAACAAATATTTGTTGTGGACAAATGGTAAGCATTTTCAATCCTTCTTTTCACTTAGATAATTTCACATGGTTAATTTTTTTTTTATTAAGCAATTTTTGCTAGTAAAAAAAAACTTGTTTGTAAGATGGTGAATTATTTACAAACCTTACTAAAATTGAGTTTAGCTCCTTGCATTTAGCACAATTTGCTCTCAACTTTCAAATGAAGTTAATTTAAAGTGGTTCCAATTGATGGAAGCTCATGGTATTCAAGCCAAAGGATAATTGTGTAGTTGATTATATGTTAAGATACTTTAATAATCCATTAATCAAATTTGCAATGAAAAAAAATGCGTTTAAAAACCCAAAAGTTTTCATGATATTTTTACATGGGTCAATCTATGGTCGCAATTGCTATAATAATGATCAAGAGCTATGATCATTACATGGACTAAAATGTCACATACATGAAATTTCTTAAACATATGATGTTTTGATAACTTTCCTTTCATCATGTATTTAAAAGGGAAACTTGGATTACAAATTAATCAACGTAGTTTTCAATCGAAAAAATGTTACAACCTAAGAATCAAGTTGATTTATTTGTTAAGCCTCAACTTGATGAGGTTAAGCACATGGTTCGTTGTTGAGTTTTACATGGTGTAATCATGTATAAAACAAATTACAAGAAACGATGCAATATTATAACTCATGGCATACTAGAAATACTTTTTGAATTATAAACTTCCAATGGCATGGTTATTCCATCCATGTTATAAAGATACATCATGATGCATAGGTTACAATAAGAACCTAATATTAATTGGTTTTTGCACAATTAGGTAATGTAGTCAAGTTACAAAGGTCTAATAATCCCAACATAATCTTGTAGGAATAACATTTTGCTATACTACAAAACATAAGAAAAGGAGCAATTCAAATGGAGTTAAAATCAATTCCTAACAACTACAAAAAAACATTAGTGCCATAACAAATCAATTAATTTGATTTCCAATGCAATTACAACGTGTATTAGGGCTATCATAAATCCACCAACTTGATTTTTATTACAATTACAAAATGCAATGGGGGTCCAACCAACTAGGCAATTGGTCTTTTAGCAACTACAAAATACATTAAAGCTCCAACAAATTAGATAGTCCTCAATTTCTAGCAATTACAAAATGCAATAGAACTCCAACCAATTAGCCAACTTAGTTTCCAACATTCACAAAATGCAATAGATGTCCAACAAACTAGCCAACTCAATTCTAATAATTATAAAATGCATTAAATTTTCGACAAATAAGTCAATTCAATTTCCAAAACCTACAAATGCATTAAAGCTCCAACAAAGACAACCAACTTGATTTCCACCAATTATAAAAACTTGCATTAGTACTTCAACAAAATTATAACCAACTTGATTTCCACCAACTATGAAAGGCATTCAAGTTTCAACAAAACAACCAATTTTTTTTTTAGGATTAAACCTAAAACAAATCAACTAACTCAAGATCCAACAACTATGGAATGGAATATAGTTCCAACAAAACAACCATATATAATTAAAATCCCTTCCCCTTTATAAGTATATTTGTTATTTAATAGGGTTATTTCTTTTTAGGTGTCACAAATTTTTTGAAATGGCTTTCATGCATTAACCTAAGCTCTTGCACAAATTTACAAGGAAGAGGAAAGATTATTTTTTTGGTTGTGTAGCCACCATGTGGTGAGAAATTTTTGAAATGGTTTTCATTCATTAACTCAAGCTCTTGCACAAATTTGCAAAGAAGAGGAAAGAAAAAATGAGGGATGGGTTATCAGGGAGGAAGGAAATAATGCACAAGAAAAAAACACCCATAATTGATTAAGACCCATATTTAATGCATGTGGAGCATTAGGGCTATGTTGAAATTGTTTTTGGAATTGGGTTGAAAATAATTTTGGAGCCAAGGATGGCAATTGAAAAAGGTTTGGCTATTCTCAATATTTGCATTTAATGCATGTACTTACCTTTATATGGTAGCTTCAACAAATAAAGGCCCATTGCCTCATTGATGTTTGCATTTTAATACTTCAACAATTTCCTAATTTTAGTAGATCTTAAGGATCATTCAAACAATGCATATTAATAAATAATTAATCTTCCATGAGGGAACTAGGTTAGATTTGGAAGTAGTACTAAAAGGGGTTGAACATGTGTCATGTATGGAAATAAAATGAACCTTCGTTATTTTGGATAAACATGTCCAAAAGTGCAACACATAGAAAAATACTATAGCAATAACACATCAAGTGTTCCTTGAGCTTTGGTAGGATTATTCAAATTATTTAATAATGTTACATGCCAATTATTTGAATAAATATTTACATTCCAAAATTTCAAATTCTCAAAAATATAATTGAAAATATATAGATTTTACATAGGGTGTGTGGTGAATTATTACTTTTCCCAAAAAATTTAGATTATAAAATGAAAGGTGGTCTTTTATTGCCATAAAAGGTGGTGCACCCCCATGCTTGTCAATTTAGTATTGATGGTAATTAATCACCAAATTGAACATCATAGTTTCACGTCACTTAAAACACACATGTTAACCCTTTACAAAGTTTATATGTACCATTTTACTTTCTTATGTTTCATTTTTTCAACCAAAAGCAAACAACACAAGTAATGTGTGTGGGAATCTTATCTATTACTTCGAAGAGGTTGCAAGTTTGAAATTATATACATAAATGTTAAGGTTTATGCACCCCTCAGTAAAATCATAGATTCACTAATGGGCCCCTATCTTGGCCCAAGTATATTAAAACCTCACTTAATGAATTTAAACATTAGTTTAAGCAAAAGTTTGAAGTTTTAACCCATTTCAACTAAATAGTATTAGGATGAATGACCCAAAATTTGTGAAATGAAAAATGTGCACACATTGAAGGTTTTCAATAATACCAAAAGTAAAATAGGTGCCCCACAATTTGGGAAGTTTACATCATGATCACATCCAAAAAAACACAAAATATATCCACATTTATTTTTAATTATTATGTTTATGTGTTTAAAACTCCAAATTATTATTAGAAGCCCCTTGCAATTTGCATGTCTCTTACATGGACCAAATGGAAAAGATAAGCATCATTTAAAAACTAGTTCATCAAGGCAACTTTTAAAAATATTTCAAGGCAATAATTTGAACAATATCTTTATCCACACATGTTTTTGTCACACCTAAACAAAGCTTGTGAGATTATTACAATATTTAAATTTCACTAATCATCACAATTCAAAGCTCCCATTCTAACAATCTCATTAGCCAAATAAACTTTTTTCATTACTAAGCACAAGCCTATTCCACAAACCCTATATATTTGTGTATATTTTTTACATTATTATAATTCTTGTTTATATAAAGACAAGGCTAAAATGACCTTTATTTTGAGTCACCACAAGAAAAAATGGTAATAACAGGTTAACATAGTGTGAAAAACCTAACAACAAAATATCATAATCCTTGAATAATTGTCAAATAATTATTTAATACTTTAAAAAATTAACTTCAACTTAGATTTTTATTTTTTGAATTTTTGACATGTAAAGAAAATATAACATTATTAATAAGAAAGAAAATTGTGTTATATATGTTTAGTTGTTTAGTTGGTCTATCTACTAAGTGTCCTTGTTAGGTGTTTGAACCTATGGATTGAGGTTTAAATTAGCAAGAAAACCACTTCAAGTGCAATAGTAATGGACCTACAGTAAAGAGTGCATGATTATTTTTTTGGTTAATTTTTCACAATTTTTGACACAATGAGTTGACAATATCCCAAAAATTAAGTGTTGGAGCATTAAGTTGAAATGTGAATTATGGGCTAAAAACTACGAACTTCAACTAAAAATAACTAGTTCAATCCAAGACAACCAAGTTGTCATGAACCTTAATAGTCTTTCCAAGAAATGAAGGAAAAAGATTAAAATTGGTTCATAATGCAGTCATTCAATTTTGAACTTTTTAGTTAAAGTTTAGTTGGAGGTATAAGTTACAAAAGTTGGAAATGTTAAAATCAAAGTTGTTTAAAATGATAAAAACCATAACTTTTCTAACAATTAAATCTACATAAGAAATATTAAAGCTTCATGGAATAACATTTTCAAGGGTAGTATACATAAACAATGGGGCATCCATGTATAACATTTATAACACATTTTCTTACTTTGAAATATTTGCAACCACAAGCTTAATCTGTCATTATCTTTACAAGTGGATTTGAATTATGAAGATCCGTTTTATAAACTCAAAGTCTAGATTTGTGTCTAACTCTCCAATCCAATCTAGAATTCATACATGATTTTATTGGATAACCATAACCATCATTATAGAAGCAAACAAATAGGTGTAAAGTTAAATTGGACTTAGACCATTGGAAAAAATTCAACTAAGACCCAATTTGCCAAGGTTCCTTGGATGACTTCATATTGCCATTTTTAGTTACATACGACATGTGTAGTTGCATAAAACAAGTTGAAAAAATATAATAAAAATCTAATGTTAACCTTTAAAGGACAAGATGGACGTTTGCATCCATTTAAAAAAATTGAAGGGGCCATAATTTCTATTTTAAAAATTCTCAAAAAAAATTGAACCATATGTTTAATGAGGAAAATGATTTTGTGGGAAAAATAAATAAATAATGAAATTTAATATTTTAAAAGTGGATTGCAATCATGACATTTGGGTTCTAAAAGGTGGGAATTGCTAACCATACCCCACCTATCCATTAGGGGCATGTATGGAGTTGGGGTTTGTAACTTTTCATGGGCAACCCCCATAAAAGAAATTCTATTCTATGGTTATTTTAGGGGCTAATTGAGGGAATTATGTCAATTTTTTAAAAAGGGGGTGTTAGGGTTTTATTTCAATTTAAATATAACTAAAGTGGTGATCATCCCTAAGATGATTTAACTAAATTTCGTAATTAAATAAATTGAAAATAATAAAACTGTAACCTCCTTTTATATTTTTTACAATCTACCAGAACTTATTAGCATTTAGTGATTTTATTATTTTAAATTATTATTTTTTGGAAAATTTAACGACTAAAACACCCAAAAAACACACAAATTTTGCCATTATGAAAAGAAGAAACATTTCCCTAGTTGGTGAATTTTTCCTGCCAAAAAAAATTTGGCAACTTTTTACAACTACTTACATATAAAAGGTGCTCAAGATTTTTCTAATTTCATATTTTAAATATCACCAAATTTAGCTAAATGGTCTTGCAAACAACACTTGAACAACATCATAAAACTAGAAAAATAAAAATAAAAATGGCTAGTGATGATGAAAGCTTTTTCATGTGTTGGCCTCACATTGGCTTGAATAATCTATTATATTGGTATAATAGATTAGTGCAAACTAACTAACAATGGATGGGATTCTTGATTAGGAGTTTAGTTGATCGAGGGTACATATATAAGAAATGAACTTATGCTATTTGAGCATGTTTCTTTTATGAAGTTGTGTGCATCTATTGTTTAGATTTGACATACACTTTTATGGGTTTTTTGCATCTTTAAAAAAAAAATCACCTTATATATATATATTTTGTAATGCCATGTGATTTGCAAGTGGTGAGGAGAGTAATGGTATATATATATATATATATATATAGTAATGATGCATAAGTTATGTATGTATAATATAACATTTGGTTGTCATGTATTGGAGGTATTCCACATGTACATTTGACTCCTAAAAAAATTTGCAAAAGGTGCAGGCAGCTTTGAGTTCAAATTATTAAAGCTATAGATGTATTAGTGATGTGTAAGCATTTACTCCAATGGATCTAATAAATTAAATTAAATTATTAAATTAAAAAATTATTAAAATAAAATTAAAAAATAATGTTTTTACCAAAAAAACGTCATCATGATTAATATGACTTTACATCTACATTGGATTTTTTTTTTCAAATTGAGCATTGATATTATTTTTGAAAACCTCAATATGTAAATGTGAAAAACACACCCTTGTTTGCTAAAATAAGGGATTACCCTTTTAGGGGTTAAGGGTTTAGGGTTTCAACACATTCAGAATTTGCCGGAAACCTTTTCCATGGGCTTAGCTAGGCAAACTTGAAACGCAATAGTTGGAGCCATAAACATCCAGGATAAACTACAATTAGTAGTGAATTGTATTGTAGCCTAGACTAATTATGTAGCTGCAAATCTTGAACCTGACAGATAGTTTAACCTAATGCAGATTTATATGATGTGAATTCAGAGCCAAGATTTGAACTTTTCTGATACTAGTCCCAAAAACCCATTAGTGATCTCTTTGCATTTGCATCATTCAAGCTTCGTCATTTGTACTTAGTTGATTTAAGTGTTGAGTATAACCCATAGAAATCTAGTTTTCAAAAAATGAGATCACATTTGCTTTGCACCAACTAATAAACTCACTATTGTGTCACGAGTCATATAGGTGTGGGTTGTAACTAGTGTTGGTGTGGTATCAACTTTTGAGCATACCATCCCGGTCCTTGTATTGGGTGTCTTTCAAAATTTCCATATTAGCCTGGTCCTACTAGTATTGCATCCAGGATTTTGATTTTTTATTTTAATTTTTTTTTCAATTTTGTGGTTTGGTGAAATTTTTAGCAATGTTTTTAGAATTTAAACTTTAATAGCTAAAATTTCCAATTTTTTCAAGTCATACCAGCTTGGTTGGGTCCTTATATCAGTGTTGGTACCCGGGTGATTGATCGATTGTCCCCCATTCTGTTAAGTTCTGGTGTGGGTTATTCAAGATTTGGTTGCTCTTGGGTCAAGCAAGGATCCTACCCATGTTGGTGACATTACTTGGAGGTCTGTCATATCATGGTTATGTCCTCATACCTTCTGTACTTGGCACTAGCATGTTGTAATGAGAGAGAGAGGGAGGGAGAGAAAGAGAGAAATCCTTACACCAATTTTCAAACCTTATACCTTCTGTACTTTGCACTAGCATGTTGTAATGAGAGAGAGAGAGAGAGAGAGCGAGAAAGAGAGAGATCCTTACACAAATTTTCAAACCTTGCCAGGAAGACAGACTCACATTCTTAAGGACACTATCAAATCTGAACATACATATTAGAGTTATCTGTGAAGTCAGGGTGTCTTCACCCTCTCTTTCACCCCCCTATCCCCTCTTTCAGTGGTATCTGCAAAGTAAGGAAATTTTATAAAATCTCAGCAGGAAATGCTGAAACTCAGCATTTAATGCACAAGGTTTGAGAGTAATTATAGTAATTGTACAGGTAGGACCGGTGAAAATATATATGTAGCAACAATGGAGGAGGTGCTCAGGAAAAAGGAAAGACAGGATGGAACCTCTCACAATTTAGCACCAAAATTGGTGGAACGACTAACTAGTTTGGGTCCCGGTTATTTCGTTTTGTAAAATTTTCATTCCCAGTTCCGTGTTTGATGCCCTATTATGCTGAAACTGGCCGTTCTTGGCCCCCTATTCGTGTGACTTTACGGATAACTCTATTGTTCATACATTTTGACTTTGCAGCTACTGTACCTCATCGAAGTGTGATGGATCCCGGGTTGAACATAACAAATGTGCTACAATAACAACAAACTAACAAACAAAGATGTGTTGGGAGACTTTGTACCTCATTCCACTGAAACAGATCTGGTGTTTAACATAAGGGCCAAAGTGAACCAGCACCTACCTACTAGTGCACCATGAAGAATGGATGGATGGTAAGTGACTAGAAAAAGAGTTTTCTGTTGGGTTCCAGTTCCAGTTCCAGTAAACCATCGTGATTAGCATAGTTGCTCTTTTTTACTACCTACCAATTAACAACCATGTTCAGTCATGTTCAGCAGTAAAAATAACAATTAATCACAATTCAACATTCCGCTAAATATTGAATAAAAATAACTATATAAAAATAATTTTACAATTTAACATTACACTAAATACCCTAGTACCTTGGCCAATTCAACACTAATTATATTATTTCCAAAAAAATTGAATTTTCAAAATTTATTATTATTTCAAATCAAAAAATATTGTGAAGGATAATATTGAATAATTAGGAATATTCCATTTGTTGAAATGATTTTTTTCACAAATTAATTAATCATTCGATGGACTTGTTGAAATGGCCAAGGTACTATGGTAATCAAGCTATATTGTGCTTGATAGGTTTATTGGGATTTTGGCATGGCATGCACTTAATTTTCAAAAAGTTTGGCAAATTCCAAAAAGTAATTAAGTTGTGCCTAACCAGCCTAGGAGGTACTAGGGTAATACCCGAGACGGGCTGAAATGGGGGAGCCTTACAGAAGTTAGTTTTTTTTTTGGGGTTAAAATGGACAAAGAGTACATGTGGAAAATAGTTTTGAGCCCCATATTTCATCCACTAAATAGATGATGAAGTTGCATTATTGTATTCAATTTGACGGGTATCAATATGTGGGAAAAATGGTTTAAGAACAAGAATGACCAATTATTCTCAAACACAATATTTGTTTGCTTATTTTGAGGCTCAAAAACGAGTGGGAGATGATGGTAGGGCTTTCCCCATGTATGGATGAAAATGTTTTAAAGGATATCAATGTACATATATGTACATTGATATCCTTTAAAGTCATGTATAGTATCATGCATAAGGGCCACAAATACATGTGATTTGTATGAGAGTTATTTAATCTATTAAAGGTTCAATCATTCAGATTTGGGGTATTCATGTCTCTTAGAGATGTTTTACATATTCAAGCATTTTCTTGTGGGGAAAGAAAAATAAATAAAATCTCTAACAACAGAAATTCTTGAACCATTTGATTTTGGCATGGATGTCCACTTTAGTGCAAATTCATGACTTTGAAACATGAGTTGGCAGTGAGAAAACCCATTACACTTTGGAACTTTGGGTCTCCTATTACTACCTTGCCAATTTTCACACTAATTATATTACTTGTAGAAATCTTGAAATTTTCATATATATATATATAAATGTTTTGTGAAGGAAATTAAAGAATCTTTTGGAATGTTTTGGAATTTCTTATTTTCAATGTGGAATCTTCAAAATTAAATTAATTATTCAAAAGACATGTGTTGAAACTACCCATGTACTATGGTAAGCTTAGGGCACCCATAGAGTTCATTGATGGGAATCTAATTTCATTTCCCTACAATGAATGAGAAGGTATATTGGGAGTCCGAGGTTTATAGATCATGAGCTTGTTCATGAAGGCCTCATCTATAGAGGCAAACAAATTTTATCATGGTGGTAAATTACACACCATCTTGGTGGAGATGAGCTCCGGGAAGTTTGATATTTTGAAGCTATCAATTTTGGTAAGCACTAAACAAGAGCAACGAATTAAATGTGACATTGGTCTCGACCGAGTTGCAAGACAATGCCCAATAAGAAAAATATTTTTTCAAATTTATTTTTGGCTATGTTTGAACTATCATTAATATTTTAATTATTTTTCTTATAAATTATTTTCAAGGGGAAAAAAAATGATTTAATGATTAGAATCTACCCTTTCAAAGCAAAGGGTTTAGAATTTGATTCCTTTCAAATTGTTTTTCTTCCCGTGAAGAAAATCGATGAAAAATTTAAATCTTTGAGTAACTTTTTCAAGGTACATGCCCCAAGGAGAAGGGGACTTTCCTTGGAGAGAAAGAGGAACAACTTCTTAAGGGGAAGGGGGAAGGGGACTAAATTGCCTAGGGAGCAATTTCTTTCAAGGAGCAACTTTTCATGGGGAGCAAGTTCACAAATGTTTGACAATAAAATATTGGGGGGAACTTTGTTTAAATTAAAACATTCTTTATACCATTGAAAATGAAACATAAATAATAAATACTTGAAATATCTTGCATTCTTGATTTGAAACTATGAACTAAAAGTTATGAAGAGAAGAAATGTTGAGAATTCAACTTTTTCCAAAGTCTTTAGACGAGAAGGGAATTAAGTTATGGTATAAAGAATGTTTGATTTGGATCTTGCATTCTCAATTTGAGGTTACGAGTGAAAATTTATGCCAAATGAAAGAGTCAAAGGTCAAAGTTTCAATGCCCCTTTTCCCCAAGGCAATTAAGTCCTTTTTCCATCGAGCGAATAAGGCCTTCTCTTGAAGGGAAAAAGGGACTTGGACAAAATTTAACTCTCAACTTTTATTTTCCTCGTAACTTTTAGCTCATAGTTTTAAATCAATAATGCAAGATAATTTTAAATATTTACACTTTGAGAACTTTCAAACAGTACAAAAAATCATGATCTATTTTATTAAAAAATTAGACCAAAAATCAATCATTTTGGTACTTGGTCAATTTGATTACTTTGTCATATTGGTCAAATCAATTTGAACATGTCCAACTTGACTAGTGGTTTTTTTATTGATCATAAGATGATCTTTTTGACTAGTCAAATCAAACAAAAAAAATTGGGCAACCGAACAAAATTAATTTTTAAAAAAAATGTAACAAATAAATAAACAATAAATACATATTCACCCATCATGGTTCCTACTTACCTATCCATTACCCACTTAAGTACTATACATTTACATGCATGTACATATTTTAGTAATATATGTTGAAAAGGGGGATTGAATTTTAGTCTCCTTGACTCCATAGTAATGTCTTGGCTATCAAACCAACACACCATTTTGTAAAACATTATAATACCAAATGCATTTAACATGTTTCCTTGAATTTCAATGATTTTTTTTGTCAATGTGTATAACAACATTTGAATTTCAAATTTTTTTCACAAATAGATATGTAGCTACCTATGTTTTAATATGTACATACCTACTTATGTAAAATATAGGTAGGTAGATAAATAAATAAGTAGGTAGGACATAAGTAAGTAAGTAGTGTAGTAAGCATAACAAATAGGCCAGCTAACCAAATTAATATGGCCAATTTGATTAAAAATGGCCATTCAATATGGTTGATTTGATTAAGCCATGGGCATTTTGATGGACCATTTTAAAAATTTGACCCTTTTGACTAGATGTACGACTTGACACTTGGTCAAAATTGTCACTTTAATCAAAATAATCAATTGTCTTTCATGCCCCATGCTTTTAGTCAATGTAAACATCCTTTTGGTCAATGCAAACATTTTAGTCAAATTGAATCTTTTGAAAAGTTGTGAATTTTTGTAGTGCAATTGTATAAAAAATATTTAGTTGGAACAAAAATTTATCCTTTGTATTTTCTTATTAAACATTTGAAAGCTTGCTCCTTGAGGGAAATTATTCCTTGGGGCAACTTAGTCATTTTCTTGTTGAAAAAGTTGTTCCCCATCGCAACTTAATCCCCTTCACTTTGAGAAGTTGTTCCCTTTCTCCTTAATGGAACATGGTTGAAGCTACCATTTTGTCTCGTCCCCAAGGAAAGTCCTTTTCTCTCCAAGGCATTTAAATTGAAAAAGTTGCCTAAAGGTTTTTTTTCATTCATTTCGTTCATGGAAAGAAAAAAATTTAAAAGATTAAACAATAAACCTTTTGTTTGAAGGGGGGAGACTTTAATCATTAGATCATTTTTTCCTTGGAAATATTGTGTAAGAAAGATAATTAAAATATTAATCATACTTCAAATATAGTGAAAAAAAATTGAAAATGATTTTCTTGCCAAGAATTGCCATGTGATTACATCAAGACAAATGCCACATTTAATTCCTTGCTTCTTTTTTATGTGTGCCAAAATCTACCTATTTGTTCGTAGTGAATTTCTCCATTTCTCCATTTTGAGTTGGAATTGCAATTAGTTCAATCTTCATGTGCAAGATGGGATAATGATGTTAACCTAGGTTGAAAACCCAAATCCAATTGTATAATGAACCATATAATGCAACAATTTAAAAAAAATGCAACAAAACATTAGAACTTATGGGTGAATCTTGGAAACAAGATTCAACACATTTTATCATACATGCATATTCATAAGAAAATCAGTTCAAAACTACAATTCAAAAACACTGTAGTTTTTATGTTCTTTTTAAAAACTCTAAAACTTGAAATTGGCCTAGAACCCAATCTTAGAACCGCCTCACATAAGGGTTTAAAACTAACTTTGTCTTGAACCCAAAACCAATGGGCATCATAAAGCCTAAATCATCAACCCAAAGAATTGACAATCCAAAAAATTGGACCAACCTCAAAGCCAATGAGTTCAAGATCACCCAATTCCTCGAAACACACATACTTGAGTACCTCAGCAACTTCAACATTAATTATATTATTTGTAAAAATGTCAAAAATTTCAAATTTAAGCTTTTTCAAAAATCAAAATTTTTGAAGAAAAATGGGTAATCTTTTGGAATATTCATAATTTTCAACATGAAATCTTCAAAATTAATTAATTACTCAACATGCATTTGTTGAAGCTGCCCTTGGACATCCATTATTGTACAATTTTATATGTACAAGGGCCATGGTACCCATGTCATGGTCTCTTTGCAAAATTAGGCCCCAAAATTTTTATTCTTTGCTTGTTCATATTGGCCTCTATTTTTCCCCATTTATCAATGTTTTCTCAAACAACTTTTAGCACGTTTTATCATGAAACATATGATTTTGACACATTCAAAGGATTTTTGTGGGGAAAAAAAGGCCCTTTATTTTGTCAAGTTTTGCAAAACACAATTTTAAATTGTTAGATTTTTATTAGAGGTTCCATCCAAAGTTTCTTTATTCTTTTAGTTTTGTGATTTTAGCAAATCCCCCCTCCCCACCCCCTTCGAGGAAAATAATTTCGTCAAAAAAGAAAGAAAAAAATCCAAAATTTTCCCAATCTTTTGGAAAAACAAAATTGTTCATAAACCAAAAATATAAAAAAAATCTTTTAAATTTGTCTACATTCAAATCTAGTCCCTAACCGAATTTGGTTAAGTCTTCTCGTGGATGATAACCAATTTGGTTGCATCACAAAATCAGGGAGCGGGAAAAAGGTTGTAACATTGTTAGTAAAAAAAATTTATAGATAAAATATAATACCATAGTACCTTGGTTGATTTGGTAATAAAATGCCCATATATATATATATATATATATTGGTTAGTTTTTAGTAGTATAAATAATAATAATAATTTGTAATTCAACATTGTACTAAATAATGAAGGTATTGTGCTTGAAAGTTTCATTCAATTTGTGGCATGGCATGCATTTTTTTTCAAAAAAATTGGCAATTCCAAAAAGTAAAACCATTTGTGCTTAACCAACTTAAGTACTAGGGGTAATATTAGGGTAATAATTGGCTAACAAACATTTTCAAATGGTCAATTAGTTGCATTTAACCCAACCAACTATTAGGAAGAACAACAAAAGGAA